>ERZ773148.233-NODE-233-length-48175-cov-19.894347_pt1 | contig 48175 bp, 33 predicted proteins | sample MGYA00580846_ERZ773148 | MGnify/ENA primary metagenome ERZ773148 (study PRJEB29015, sample SAMEA2737879) | human gut metagenome | biome: human gut; feature: human-associated habitat; material: faeces | place: China | collected 2012 ... | reverse complement strand
GATCATCCTCGGCAATGTCCTTGTCGACTCTTTCTGGGAAAAGGACTATCTGATTTTGTATATAGGGTCGGAAGTGTCGTTTTTCCATTAGTTAGGAACCTCTCGTTTATACCGCTAAGTTACTAAAAACTAACTAGATAAGCAAGTGTTTAGCTCTAAGAATAAACACCGAAAGATGCAAGATCCTCTGTCTTTTACTTTCTGTTGGGGAGAGACTTTTGACACAGCCCCCTACATGGCGACGTGGGTGGTCTGTGCGTCCGTCCCCGTTAAAACCACAACGCTGTAACCTTTGACACAACGGACGCACAGATCGTGCGTCCCTACATGGCGACGTGGGTGGTCGTGCGTCCGTCCCCGTTAATGGTTACTGTGTCCAGTCGGAGGGGCAAAGCTCCAAACGACGGCTACGATTCTGATGTTACAGCGTCCCGATTACACGTCATATCGTTCGACAACGGACGCACCGACGGACGGGTGTCACAGGAGCTGCGCCTTGTCGCGGTACTGGTCGTACAGCTGTGCCAGTGCGCTCTCGGGGCTTATATATCCGAAGACTAGTCTGTCAGCTAGCTTTGCTATGTACTCATTGCGATAGAGCGCAGCACTGCGCCCGACACGCACCGTCCGTGGAGCCGTAGAGATACATAGCAGTCGCCCCGCATCGAGCGGTGCGTGAAGCTCCGTGGGTAGCTCCTTGTAGAGCGCACGTGCTAGGACCATGATGACTGGTTGCTGCTGCTGGAGGAGGAGCCGCAACACGTCTCGCTCTATGTCAGCGTGAAAGCCACTCACCACGGCACCGACCGTGCCAGACACATCCGTCGCCCAGTCGTAGCAGCGTAACACGGCTCCACTAGACACGTTACGTGACGAGAGGAAGCCCACGGTCGTCCCCTCGAGTAGTAACTTATTGCCTAGGTAAACGACTGGCATCCTCACTCGGTTAGATCAATCCTCACTCTGTAACTCATCGCCCATACGATACTTGATATCGTAGTTGATAATGAAGTCTAGCTCCTCTTCGGTAAAGCCGTAATGCTCCGCCAAGACCTTGTCTATCTCATCAATGATTGGCTTGGACTTTACTGGGTAGTAGTATGATTCAAAACATTGTGTTGTCCTGTTGTACCTTTCCTTCATATTCCGCTGATAATCTCGCATCAAATCTTGTATTATTGCCTCTATGCGAGTTTCCTTGAGAATGTTTTTATTCAAAGGAATGCTGCGTATAAAACCAGGATTGACATTTCTAACATCAGTAAACCAGTTTAGCAACTCAAATGTTAGATTGCTGTTGAGTACTGCTGTTACGGCTGATAAATAATCTTTATCAACACATAAGGACTTTAATTCGGTAGGTATTTTCTTCGCGCCCTCTTTTGTCCTATGAGTAGGTTTAAACAGATAAAAAGGACGGAAATTACGTATGCTGCGCGTATAATTTAATTGTTCTCCTGTATTTGCCTCTAAAGCGCCGACAACCATATTTGCAGAGTTCTTTACTTTTGAAATTATGGAAACTTCATGAGGAGAAGATACTTTTGGAAACATTGAGTTCAAAGAAATAGTAGAATCAACTTGGCAATATGCTCCTTCTGCCAGTCTATGCTCCATCGTAGAGTTCAAGCGAATATATTTTGTACTATAAATTCTTTCTTCTCCTGACATGCGCAGCACTATAGATAATCTTTTAGTTATCATAAACATCCTAGCTGTATCAGCATAACTACTCATATAAAGCGTAGCATCATTTTGGTACAACTCGAACAGTTTCTTAAAGTTTGGGGTGGAATTGAATGAGACAGGGATTATAAATCCCAACATCTTCTTATTCTTGGCTAACGACAATGCCCTTACTAAGACATAAGCATACAAATCTTTGAATCTATAAACTTCTGATAATTTATAATCAATCTTGTTTTTAGAGATTTCCACATACGGTGGATTCCCTATCACCACATCAAATCCTCCGTTGCCATGAATAATCTGATAGTATTCAGCAATCCAGTGGAAAGGCTGGTTCGAGTCGAGCCAAGCGTCGTAGTCGGCGCCACCAGTGTGGGAGAACATCTGGCGGTTGAGCAGGTCGATAAAGGCAGAGAGGCGTTGCTTCAGCTCCACCTTTGCCACAACAAACGACTTCATATCCTCCTGCTGCGTGAGCTGTATATCTCTAAAGCGTCTATAAGCCATTGAGACCTTTTGCATCTCAGTCTTGGCGAGCTGCTCATACTCGGCACTGGTGAAGATGTCAGAACTATAAGTTTGGTAGACCTCCTGCTCAGTAGCGTAGCCGACGAGCGTATTGCCACAGCGGATGTTGAAGTCGATATCGGGGAGCGGGTCTAGCCCGAGATTGTCTGCTCTCTGGTCGACCTCTACGACAGCTACCATCTTGAGGAAGAGTCGCAGCTTGGCGATCTCGACAGCCTCTGCCATGATGTCTACGCCATAGAGGTTGCGCAGGATGATGCTCTTGTAGATGAAGTACTGGATGTTGGAGCGGTATTTCTGAGAGATTTCCGCCAATTCCTCCTTAAAGAGGTTGGCGTTCTGCTGGTGGAAGTCCTCCATGCGGCTGATGCAGGTCTCGTAGAGTGGTTCAAGAATGTTGAGCGCCGCAAAGAGAAAGGCCCCCGAACCACAGGTGGGGTCGAGAATCGTTACCTGCTGCAAGGCATGATAGAAGTGGGCCACGAGCAGGTGGTCTTCGGTCTGCTCCAGCAGGTCCTGCGCAAAACGGCGAATATCGAGGTTGTAAGTGATAAAGTCGTTTACCTCGTGGATTTCTCCACGGCTCATCTTGCCGATGATGTCCTCGCTCCGCTGCAGCCGATCGATGGTCTCGCGCCATATCTCGGTGGGCAGGGCGAAAGTCTCCAGCGTGCGCGTGTTCCAGTCCTTGCGCCGTTCGAGCAGGTTGGGCTGTGTGGTGTCCAGTCCGATGGCAATATTTTCGGGAATCAGTGTGCGCCAGTCCTCGGTGTAGCCCTGCTTCACGGCATCGAAGAGGTAGCGGTCGCCGCTCTGCTGTAACATCGTCCACACCTCACCTTTGGGTGAGAAAGCCTTGGGCGTGTTGACTGCCACCTTGTCCATGAGGAACGGCAGGATGCAGTTGCGTCCGATATACTCGGTGATGTCTTCCTTGGTATAGTAGGCACCCATCTGAGCACGATCATTGATATACTGCTCGAAGATGTATCCCAGCACGTCGGGGTTGATGTCTCGTCCTGTGGCTGAGATGCGTGTGTCTAGGTGCCAGCGCCACTGATCGAAGAAATTAAAGAGTCGCTCGAAGGCTTCGTCCGCTATATCTATCTCCTGATAGTCACGCTCTATCTGGTGCAGGTCAAACATACCGCCATTGAGATAGGGTATGCGCCCGAAGCGCTCCTCAAAGTGGGGATCATGGCCGGGTCTATTGAGTCCATCGCGAAAGAGATGCACGAGAAAGTCCCGATAGAAGCTCTTGTAAAACTGTCCCTCACCATGCTGCTCCTGACACCAGCGTAGCTTGTTATTGAGATAGTCGGTGTCTCGGTCTAGGAAGCCTTTCTTCTGTATGAAGTAGCAAAACATGAGTCGATTGAGCATGACGGAGGCGTACCACTGCTTATTGCGATTGTCCCGCTCCCCTATCTGATCATCGATGCCGGTGATAAAGCCAACGAACTCGTGATGCTCTTTTCTGAACCCACGATAGAAGTCCTTGGTGATGCGCTCACTATTGACGGCAAAGGTCTGCTGTATGCGTTGCTGTACATCTACGATGGTGGTCACCTCCACGAGTCCGAAGACGAGTCCCTGGATCTTCTCGAAGAGGAAGTCTGCCTGCTCGACGGTAGCGTACTCGATGGTGACGATGTCTCGCTTGTCGACCTTCCTGACGGGTGTAACCCACTGATGATGCTCGCTATCTTGTAGCCTATAGATGGCTATATAGTCCTGCGCTATGCCTCGTAGCCGTACATCTATGCGCCTACAGAGAGCTGGTGTGGGTATCTCTGCGACGATGCACTCGAGGACCTGTAGCCCACTGCGCTCGGCGATGGTCGTAAAGTGATACTCATGCTCATCTATACGTATGACGTGGAGTGAGGCGGGGTCTCGATAGTTGTTCCACCCCATCTTGGAGATAAACATCTCTTGTAGGTTGCCCTGTCGTAGTAATGCCTTGAAGGTTGCTTTGTCCATACCGTTTGCGTGGGTTTAATGATTGTCTCTGATACCTAATGAGCAGATGATGGTGTTTTCTCTATGCTGTGCGCTCTCCTCGTCGATGCGACAGAAGATGCCCTCACGGCTCATATCTAGTATCTCCTTTACGATGTCGTCTGCCGAGAGCCTATCGGATCGTAGCATACGACCTAAGGTGAGCTTGGTCTGCTCTCGTAGCGGATAGTTGTACACCTGATCTATGGCGATCTTGATCTGATCCTCAACCTCCTTGGTGTAGAAATGATCGTAGGTGTGCTGCTGGATATAGTCGCTCAGTAGCATATAAATGCGATAGCGCGTACTAAAGCGCCCACCGAGAGTGCCAGAGGTAGCGGCACCGCTATCCTGCTCATCGAGCATCTGCACGGTCTGCTGGACTAGCTGGTGATGCAGCTCGAGAGGCTCTACGGAGGGGGTGTCGGCCTTACAGCGGAGTGCCTCCAAGATACGCTTCTGCGACTGGGTGATGACCTGCCCCTCCTGATCTAGATAGGTGAGTATGTCGTAGTCACTAGCGGTGCGGGCGTAGGTGATGACACCCTCTGTGTGGTCGCCCTCGGAGCTCTTGGTGCTGTAGAGGAAGTTCTCCAAATTAGGTATCGTCTGCTCCAGTGTGGGGTCGGCCTCGATGGCAGCCTTCCATATCTCGTAGGCTTGTGAGGTGAGGTCTACATCAGTCTCCTCGTCGTCCTCGCCATCGAGTATGCCACTACGCTCGTTGTACATGTCTCGTAGGTTCTGCTCATTGCCTTCGAAAAACTGCTCGTCACTGCCCACGATGTCAGCGTTTTGGTTGATACGGCTGTTGAGTCGCTCTCGTAGCCTGATGATCTCCTCTACGCCCTCTGCGGGGAAGAATGAGTAGCAGTAGATCTTGTCTGCCGTCTGCCCGATACGGTCTACACGTCCGGCTCGCTGTATGAGTCTGATGATCGCCCAGGGTAGGTCGTAATTGACCACGACGTGGGCATCCTGCAGGTTGTGCCCCTCAGAGAGTACGTCTGTGGCGATGAGTACACGTGTCTGTTGCTCGATGGGTAGGTCTGCCTTGTCATTGCTGATGGGTGAGAAGCAGGTCGCTATGGCAGAGGGATTCTCAGAATCACCAGTAGCGACACCGACATGAGTCATGCCTCGCTTGCACAGCTGATTGTAGATGTAGTGTGCTGTGTCGCTGTACTGCGTGAAGACGATGACCTTGTCGTCTTGATGCTCTGAGCTGATGAGTAGACGATGGAGTTCGTTGAGCTTTTGGTCAGTCTCTTGCTGCCACGCTCCACATAGCTTGATCATCTGTATGATGAGCTGTGAGTCTCTTTTTATCTGCCTCTTAAGGGTCTGCTTGAAGTATTCGGAGGATAGCCATGTGACATTGCCGCGCTCACGTATGGTGTCGTAATGCTCCTGCGCCCGCTGCATATAGGTAGCAACATCAGTAGGTATGGCGAGCGTAGCTCCTGTGACGGGCGGGGTATCTGGAGCTTCTCCCAGTAGAGCATCGTCTTTATCTACATCCTCGCTGTACTCCTCGGGGAGTGCGTTGTCATCACCGATGGGTAGCGGTAGCTTATTGTCTAGAGCGTATATGTACAGGTAGTTGCGCAGGAGGTGGCGGTAGAGTGTCAGCAGGAAGGAGAAGCCACTCGAGTCTATCCTCTTGAAGAAGGTACTCCTACAGAAGCCCATCATGCGCTGTCCCGCCTTGGAGAGATTCTCTATAATCAGCCGATCTGCCTCAGATGCCTCGTCTCGCTTGTCTGGCTTGATGTACTGACTGAGCCCATAGCGTGGTAGCTGGAGCTTATTCATGAGTTCGATCATCTGCTCGGAGTATAGTCGACTATACTGGTCGCCTGGGTCAGTGGGGAACTTGATCGACTTAGGTAGCCTCTCGGGGAAGTAAGAGTGTGGCTGTCCGGCTATCTCTAGGTATCGTCTGCCGTCGGGGGCTTCCTTGGCATAGTACTTCTTGATAAAGGAGCGTGTGCGACGTACTAAGAAGAGCTTCATAAGTTCGTTCCAGTCCTCTATATAGGTGCTCTGCTCAAATGCCTTGATGCTGCGGACGAATATGTCTGGGTGTCTCTCGGCAAAGGCGCGCACTCCTCCTAGCGAGCGGATGTACTCCTCGGGACGTATGCCTAGGTCTTGATCTTCTCTGAGGAAGAGTCGTAGCTGGGTACTGAGGTCTTTGTACTCCTTATTATATGGTGTGGCCGTGAGGAGTAGCACTTTGCAATCTTGACGCTCGATGAGGGCTCGTATGTTTTGGTATCTCTTGCCTCCATTGCGCAGGTTGTGGCTCTCGTCGATGATCACTAGTCGATAGTGTCTAGAGTGGTCTGGGTCTATCGCCTTGGACATAGAGAGTACATCTGCCTTGAGATCGTACTTGTCGATGTAGTGCTGCCACATAGTCTGCAGGCTGGCTGGGCAAACGATGAGGGTGCTACTGCTGTAGTTCTCCTCATAGATCTTAGCAATAGCACAGGCGGTGATGGTCTTGCCTAGTCCGACCACATCGCCGATCATAGCTCCTCCACGCTTCTCGTTGTTGAGGTGGCGGGTGGCTATCTTGACAGCGTTTTGCTGGAAGTCGAGCAGCTCCTTGCGAAACTCGTGTGTGATGGTGAGCTCCTTGAGCCCCTTACGAGCCTCCTCGCTGAGGTGGTAAGCGACCTTGAGATAAATGTAATAAGGCAGTATCTCTCGCTCGGCTGCCCAGCTGTGGTCTATGGCATTGATGAGCTCCTCAGAGATGTCTATACAGAAGCAATCGTTCCAGCGATCCTCAAACCAATTGGCAAACTTGGCTGTATCATCTTTGTCGGCAAACTCTGCATTGAGCTCTCCCTGCTTTGTCAGACCCGCATAGGTCAGGTTGCTACTCCCCATGACGCATACACGAGGACAGGTGTAGTCATCCTTGTAAGCGACATAGAGCTTCGCATGCAAAGGCTCGCATAGGTAAAGCTTGACGACGACTCGCCTATCACGGAGCTGACGGGAGAGACGACGTAGCGTCACCTCGTCCTGACGACTGGGTAGCCCGATGGTGAGTTGCTTCTTGAAGTCTCGAGCTATCTTGCGCTTACACTCCTGCACCATCTTAGCATCTGGTAGGGTACCATGGGTGCCATAGAGCATACGAATGTACTCCTCCTCGGGTCTATGCATACCGATCAAGAGACGACAATGCCTAGTGTACTCCGTATCGCCCTCCCATACAGTAGCTCCTGATAAAGCATCTACCTGATCCTCGATGAGTCCCCAGCCACGAAGGTTGAAATACCCTACACAGCAGTCTAGTCGCTGCATATTGGGAGAGGTTAAAATGCGTTTGAACCCCTGCTCGAAGGTGTTGTCATCTATGTTGTCGTATATCTGGGCCATCTCTACTTCTTTTTGCGGTTAAAGCCTTTGCGCCTCAAATTTACAGATAATTGTAGAGACATACACCACTCCTAGATATGCGAATCACGCATTACACCGACTAGTCCTGTCTAGAGAGGCTCCAGCTTCGGGAGCAGATCGAGACTTTTGCAACAGTCTCAGATCGTTTGAGCGTGTGCTTCGCTCGATACATTATGGAGCGTTTGCGATCCTCTTAGGGCACGAGAGGTACGCTCGAGGACATTGACAGCAGGCACCCCTCAGTCGGTGTCGTACCTTTGCATTGTCTTCTCAGAGATACTATCGCACGCTCGTCATAGAGATCCTGCCAGTAGAGAAAAACAGTGCTCTACATAGCTCCTATCGATAGCGGTCACGACACTTAGTCGTATCTCGAAGCAATCGCCGGCATGCTCCACGACACCTATTATATATAGGAGATCTCTAGCGCAGCTACGACAGGCTCTGAGGATGGCAAACTAAATTTATCAACTCAAAAAATAATCTACTATGGCAATCAAGTATGCTATCCAGCAAATCAATCGAAAAGGTGCAACCCCAGACTCTAAGGAGACTAAGTACTACGCACAGGCTAAGTACGACGGCGTCACCGCACAAGCTGACATCGCTCAGATGGTCTCACAGATCTCTGCAATCTCTGTGGGCGATGTGCTCAGCGTCATGAACACGGTCTCGATGCTGCTCTCTATGGAACTGTCTAATGGACGTATCGTGGATCTAGGCGATCTAGGTCGCTTTAGAGCAACCCTGCGCAGCAAGTCGTGTGACAAGCCCGAGGAGTTTAAGCGGGAGATGATCCACGGCAATAGGGTGATCTTCGTCCCTGGCGCACAGATCCGTCACAAGATGAACTATGCGAGCTACCTCAAGAGTGACCCCACTGATCCTACCGAGTCGGGCAATAAGCCGAGCAACCCCTCAAGTGAGGGCTCTAATCCTAGCAAGCCTACTCCAGGCAATGGGACGGGTGGTGGCTCTAACCAAGAGGAAGGGAATATCGGAATCTAGAAGTTAGACCCTAGAGGTTAGATTTTAGAAGTTAGAGATTAGACCCTAGTGGCACTAGCATAACTAGAAACACTAGTGCTCCGATCTCTAACTTCTAACCTCTAATCTCTAACATCCGATCTCTAATCTCTAACCTCTAATCTCTAATCTCTAAAACCCACTATACTATGAGACCAAACGACATCAAATATATCGTCATACACTGCAGTGCTACACGCAGCAATATGACTTACAGTGCCTGGCAACTGGATCAAGATCACCGCGCCAGGGGCTTTGCCATGGCGGGATACCACTTTTACATCACACGTGCTGGTGTGATCGAATCGATGAGACCGCCCTCCATGCCTGGGGCGCATGCTATCGGCTACAACCAGTGTAGCCTAGGCGTATGCTACGAAGGGGGACTGAGACCCGACGGCACGCCCTGGGATACACGTACCCCGGAGCAGCGTGCCGCTATGCTTAAGCTACTCCAGACACTGGTCGCTATACACCCTAACGCACGGATCGTGGGACATAGGGACCTGAGTCCCGACCTAAACCACAACGGCGTCGTAGAGCCGCACGAGTGGATGAAGGCGTGTCCTTGTTTTGATGCATTCAAAGAGTATCTATCCCTATGGCACAAACGATAAGACCCCAAGGACATACGCAGCTATACCTAGCGGTACTCCTCTCAGTCTCTGGCATCGGACTCCTCGTGGCGGGCTTTACGGTTCCTCCTCTGGGAGTCATCGACAGCTCCGTGCTGGTTGCCTATGGTGAGGTGATGACCTTCGCGGGGGCTCTCCTCGGACTAGACTATAAGTACAAGTACCATGCGAGGCAGTAAGAGGCTGTTGCAAAAATCAACAGTCTCACCATCTTGCTTGGAAGATTGTCTAGACTTTGCAGAAAGGATGAAGCGCAAGGCACTGAGGGCGAAGTCTGAAGGAAGCATACCTCCGTATGTAACCGAAGCCGAAGCCCGAAAGCAACACCGCGATGCGCCTTTATGCTACAGTCTCAGTAAGACAACAGTCTCACAACCTTGCTTGCAAGATTGTCTAGACTTTGCAGAAAGGATGAAGCGCAAGGCGCTGAGGGTGAGGTCTGAAGCTCACATACCTCCGTATGTGACCGAAGCCGAATCCCGAAAGCAACACCGCAATGCGCCTTTATGCAACAGTCTCAATAAGACAACACTACTGGCTCTCACACTCACCGCCAGTCTCCTACTGAGCTGTGGTAGCAAGCGACATCGCTCCAGTGCGGAGTCACAGGAGCAGTCACAGCACCATAGTGAGCTGGCGGTGCGTGATGCTACGCAGCGTAACCGTGACAGCTCTCTAGAGGAGTGGGAGCTACTCCTAGTAGACACGATCATACCACCGAGCGAGGTCGCGCGACTCACGGGCGACTCGCTGCTGGGGGCCAAGTGGCCGGAGCAGTCGGCCGTGCGCTACCTGCGTGCTCGGCGACGGATCGTCCAGGAGCGGGATAGCGTAGCGCAGCAGCGTACTACGCTAGAGCGTGTAGCACAGCAGCACAGCGAGCGTCAACAGGAGGTCGTGACAAAGCAACAATCCACCAGGTGTATCACCTACTGGATCATCTTCGGCTTGCTCCTGCTCATCGCAACCGCTATGCTCGTATGGCGCATAGGGATCTCGGGCAAGAGATCGTGGATGCAGCGCTTAGCCTCTAGGCTCTGCGATATGAACAAGTAACTCCGTATAGAAAAGCACGGAGCATGCTTCGTGCGAGGGCGTCCGCTCTGAGGACAGCACGACGTATAACTCGAGACTGCTGCAAAAGTCAATAGTCTCACAATCTTGCTTGGAAGATTGTCTAGACTTTGCAGAAAGGATGAAGCGCAAGGCGCTGAGGGTGAGGTCTGAAGCTCACATACCTCCATATGTGACCGAAGCCGAATCCCGAGAGCAACACAGCGATTCGCCTTTATGCAACAATCTCAACTCATAGTCATATTAAAACGTCGTAAGCTGTCACGATAACGGACGCCCTCCTACTAGGTAGTCTTGCGCCCAGACGAGCGGGTGGCTCGTCTCATTGGGCTGCTTGACTTACGAATCGGGGTCTTGTTTGTGGCATTTCAGTCGGAACATTTGTGGCGGTTCAGTCGGAACATTTGTGGTGTTTCGATCGGAACATTTGTGGCGTTTCGATCGAAGATTTTGTGGTGCATTGTGATCGGAGCCACTACGCTCACAGGGAGCATAGCAGCTCCGCACAGGATCATTCATCCGCAAAGATATAGTGCTGCGGCAAACCTAAGTAGCGCACGATCAGGTGCACCATGGCGGGGGTATAGATGCGACAGCCTTGCTTGTATCCTATCTGCGTGAGCTTGTCGAGTAGCTCACTGTCACCTCGTATCAAGCGGGTCAGATGGCGTGTAGCACTAGCGGGTAAGACATCGGGGAAGTAACGGATGGCGAGCTCCTGCACGCCATAAGAGCGTACCAAAAAGAGGTACGACTCATCTTGTGGACTCTGTGACATAGTCGGTTAAGTAAAGTAAGTATAACAATTTTGCCGACGGAAGCGCGTACCTATTTTTCGACGCCTCTGCCGTCACCACAAAGGTACCCAAAATGGAGGGATCGGGGAAGCATCTAGCTAATCCTTTTTTCGAGACTATTGCATAAAGGCGACTCTCTGTGTTGGTTTCGGGATTCGGCTTTGGTCACATACGGAGGTGTGCTCCCTTCAGACCTCACCCTCAGTGCCTTGCGCTTCATCCTTTCTGCAAAGTCTGGACAGTCTTGCGAGCAAGAATGTGAGACTGTAGACTTCTGCAACAGTCTCATTTCGCTAGTCTTCTCAACTCCAGAAGTTTTATGTCAGTCATAAAAAAGAGAGGCAGCAACCAAGTCGGTCACCACCTCTCTTTATATTCAGATGCTTGTACCTCTACATCTCAAGCCTCATCTAGAAAAGGATTTAGCCATGACGATGTGAGAAGTAGTTATCGTTGCAGTCGCTTACTTGATGTCGATGATAGCAACGCGGTTCCACTCGTTTGTAGCAAATGGCTGTACAGTGTCGCCCTTGAAGTCAATGACGATGTTGTCTGCACTGACACCATAGTTGTTTATAAGAGCGTTCTTGACAGCCTCTGCACGACGCTGAGAGAGAGTCATGTTGATGTTGGCATTACCAGTCTGCTCATCAGCATAGCCGACGATGTAGATCTTGCCACCATTTGCCTTAGCAGACTCAGCAGAGTTGTATACGTTGATCATCTGGTTCTTGTCGATCTTAGCACTGCCGATACGGAAGGCTACAACGTTCTCGATAACAGGCTTGGTAGCAGGAGCAGCCTCTGGGCACTCAGGGCAAGATACAGGACGCTTGCTGAGCTCAGCATTCTGAGCACGTAGCGAGCTGATCTGACCATTGAGGTCATTGACTAGGTCATAGTCCATAGGAGTGATAGGCTGGAAGGCTACACGACCGAGCTTGAAGGTGAGACCTGCAGAGACCAGAGCCATAACATCAGCGGGCTGATGGATGGTGCGGGTACCCTGATAGTTGTTCTTAGAGACCATCATCTGCCCCTCGAGGTTGAGGTCGACGCGCTTGCCTAGACGGAACTTGAGAGCGAGACCACCATTGAGGAGACCGCTGTAGTCATTCTCCGTACCGAGCTTGTCACCGCTCTTATCGTTTGCAGAGTAGAACTTCATGTGACCACCTAGACCTACGAAGGGGATGAGGTGGAAGACGCGATTCTCTCTGTATGGAGCGAAGTAGTTGACTAGGTCAAACATAAACTCTAGTGAAGCAGCACCGAAGACGTTCTGATAGCGAACGAGCTCGTTAGCGGGCTTCTCAAAGCTATATACATTCCATGCGTAGCCGCGTAGGCGAGTAGCAAAGTATGGAGAGTGCCAACGGCCAAACGAAAGGCTGGCGATGGGTGAGATGCGGTCTACAAACTCAGCGTCCTTATTAGCCTTGTTGCCAAAAGGTAGCATAGCAGCACCTCCGTGTAGCTCGATGAACCAATGAGCAGCAGGGTCTTGCTCAAACTCCGTCTTGTATGCGGGGCGGTTGTCGACCTCCTGAGCCTCCTGAGCCTGAGCTACGAAAGCTGTCAGTGCGACAACGAGTGATAGCATAAATACTTTTGCTTTCATATTTCTAGTGTGTTTAATTCGTAGATTGATGATTTGAGTGAGCTATAGACTTACTTAGAGCGGATGATGACAACACGGTTCCAAGCCTTTGTGTCAAATAGCTTGTCTGTAGCACCCTCCCACTGAGTAGTGATCATATCAGCTGATACGCCGAAGTCGTTGACGAGGGCTTTTGTAACAGCCTTAGCACGACGCTCTGAGAGACCTAGGTTGTACTGAGCATTACCCGTTGTGTCGGTGTAGCCGATGACTAGGATAGGCGTGTTGTGTGCCTTGACATACTCGCTGACGTTGTAGAGCGTGATCATCTGGTTCTTGTCGATGCGAGAGCTATCGAACTTGAAGAGGATCGTCTTGTCAGACATAACCTCTGTCGTAGTAGTCTGTGCCGTTAGCTCTGGGCACTCAGGGCAAGATACAGGACGCTTGCTGAGCTCAGCATTCTGAGCACGTAGTGAGCTGATCTGACCGTTGAGGTCGTTGATTAGGTCATAGTCCATAGGAACAACCTCTGTCCACTCAACACCACCCATGCGGAAGTTAAGACCTGCTGTGAGGGCTCCGTAGAGACCGTTGTAGGCATTAGGATTCCATGCGTCGATCTTAGGACAGTTGCTGTAGTCAAAGTTGAAGTTGTTGTAGATAGCCTTACCCTCGATAACGAGATCAGCGCGACGTCCTAGACGGAACTGAAGCTGTAGACCAGCGTCGATAGCTGCTGTGTGGTGGAGGTCCTCAAAGGCCTTGTTGAACTTCATGTTGTAACCCACACCTGCAAATGGGATGATGTGGAAGACACGCTTAGCGTTGTAACGGCTGAAGTGGTTGATGATGTCAAACATGAAGTCGTAGTGAGCACCTACGAAGCTTGTCTCGTAGTTCTTCACATCGTTGCCTACCTTATAGTAGGTGTGAGCCTGTGCACCAACTAGATTGAGGCGCGTAGCAAAAGAGGGGGTGTGATACTTGCCCAAAGAGAGCGAGTAAGACATCTGGAGGCGATCCATAAAGGGCTTCTCCTCATTGCCACAAAGGAACTGAGCTCCTACACCACCTTGTAGTGTTAGGAACCAATGATCTGATGCTGCACCGCGCTCAAAGGTTGTCTTGTAGACAGGCTTTGTGCCAGCTTGAGGTGCTACAGTCTCCTGAGCACTCAGCGTTAGAGTCGTTACTCCCAACAAGAGGGAGATCAGAAAGAGCTTTACTTTCATAATTATACTTTGTCTTGTTATTGGTTTGTTTTCTGATTAGTTTAGTGTGTCTTAGCGTACTCTTCGCCCTCGAAGATCCGTACCCTTAGGCACGTAATACACTGCAAAAGTAGTATTATTTATCGACTTAACCAAATAGCGAGCTAGATAAGCGACCTTTTCACCTACTAAGTTGGCGATTGGCCGTTGGCTGTTGGCTGTTAGCTGTTGGCCAGAGATACTAGTGCTACTAGTGCTACTAGTGCCACTAGAAGTCCTAGTGCTACTAGTGTCACTAGAAAACTAGACTCTAACCTCTAACTACTAATCTCTAATCTCCAAAAGCTGTACCTTTGTGAGCCAAGCAGTAGCAGATGAACCCATGTCTCCCACATACCTTCTCATAGATCAGGGTAATAGTCGCCTCAAGATCGCCTTAGCGACCGACGAGCAGCTCTACCCAACACGACTTTACCCCGAGCCTCCCACGAGTGATCAGATACTAGAGCTGATATGTAGCTACCAATTACCAGCAGAGCCCCTCCTCGCTATCTATAGTTCTGTGGGAAAGAGAGAGGCGCCTTGGCTTGACTCTGTCAAAAGCATCTGCCAACGCTTCGTCACCCTCGACGCAGAGACACCGCTACCACTAGCTGAGATACGGTACGACAGGCAGAGCCTAGGCGTAGACCGCATAGCCAGTGTAGTCGGTGTAGCACGACTCACCTCAGCTCCCTCTCTAATCGTCGACATAGGTACCGCTATCACCTACGACCTACTCCTACCCGAGAGACGCTATATGGGTGGCAACATCTCGCCAGGTCCTGAGCTACGACTACAAGCACTACACGACTACACGGCTCGCCTACCTCGTGTACCTTGGTCGGGGCTCCAGACGAATCTAGACCTATGGCAGCAAGAGCTAGGCGAGCAGACCGATCAAGCTATATGGCTCGGTGTGGCACGAAGCATCGTACACGAGATAGACTCCTATATAGAAACTCTACACCAGCGCTACCCTAGTCTGGAGGTGTGGATGACGGGAGGATATGCTGAGGATTTTGTCAAGTGGCTAAAATATCCGACCTTTGTAGAGACAAACTTAGTGGAACGAGGGCTGCGTGATATACTACAGTATCAAGTAGCACGTTCTTGTAACAGTTAGTTATCCGTGACTTGCGATGGTCACAGATGCCTCCCCTTATTATATAATGACCGCATATATGTCTCGACACATAGCACGCACCACTACCATACTGACGCTCCTAGCGACCGTCCTCTTGATGCCAGTCGCTCTCTCCGCTCAGAGTAATACCACAGAGTCTCCCTACAGTCGCTTCGGCTTAGGTCGACTAGACAAGCAGACACCCCACGCCCTCAGAGGTATGGGCGGACTGACTACTGCTATACGAGACAATATGATCATCAATCCGGCGAACCCCGCTTCTTACACGGCGGTTGACTCGATGACCTTCCTCTTTGACTTCGGGCTCTCTATGGGGATGAATATGCTCACAGAGGCTGGTAAGCGGGATACTCGTATGGTGGGCAACTTTGACTACGCTACGGCTCTAATACCGCTTGGCAAGCACTTTGCCGCTAGTGCTGGGCTCGTCCCCTACTCGACCGTCGGCTATCGCTATGGCACACGCGTCCCCGTACCAGGTGTCCAGGATCACTACGCAGCGCATGCCTACAAGGGTCAGGGCAACCTGCAGGAGGTCTACCTAGGCTTCGCATGGAAGCCCCTCCCCTACTGGTCACTCGGTGTCAACGCCTCCTACCTCTTTGGCAATTTACAGCACGAGCGTCGCATCACATACGATATTAAAGAGAGTCTCAACCCGACCTTCCTCGATAACCTCCGCATCCGCTCTGTGGGTGTACGTATAGGTACTCAGGGGATCATACCGCTCTCTGCTGAGGGACATCAGATCAACATCGGTCTGACCTACGAGCCTAAGCTACCCATGTGGAGCCGACAGCTCTCTCTCCAGACGGAGGCTATAACAGGAAAAGGGGCTCAGGTCATCCATGCCGACACGATCTCTAGCAAGTCGCTCTTTGCCCGTCCACACGTGGCCAGCGCTGGTATAGCATATCAAATAGAGAGTAAACTTATCGCCGGGGCGGATGTCAAATATAGCAGATGGGGCGAAGCTCTAGCCCACAACCAATCACTGGACTACCAGGGGGTAGACCAGTGGCAAGTGGCTCTAGGCATGTCGTGGGTACCTGACGATCGCTCCTCACACTACGGCCAGCGTATAGCTTATCGCGCTGGTCTGCAAGGTGAGAATGCGTACTTACGTATCCCCAACAGCCTAGGGGGCTACAACTCCTACTACCAGATAGGAGCTAATCTGGGACTCGGACTACCACTCGTAGACAAGAGATCGCACGTAGACGTAACCCTCGGATACTCCTACCTACGCCCCTCCAGTCGTATAGGACTTGCGGAGCACTATCTGACCCTGGGTGTAGCACTACGCTTTAACGAGGCGTGGTTCAAGCCCATCAAACTTGACTAAAAACCTTTTGTACATACCGATAATGATGAAACTGAAGAATCTATTAACCCCTATACTAGTCCTCCTAGCAACCTCACTAACGCTCGGGGCTCAGACTGGCGTGGAGACGGGTACTCCTTTTGGCTCTGGGGATGACAGCATTCAGTGCCGACAGAACATTAGCCTCTTCACCTCTTATGTCAAGGGTAACAACTTTAAGGAAGCCTACCCTTTTTGGCTTGAGGCTCTAGAGAAGTGCCCTGGATCGACAAAGAACATCTACCTCTACGGAGTGCAGATCATGAACTGGAAGATCCAGACCGCCCAAGATGACGCTGCTCGTCAAGATGCTATCGAGAAGCTCCTCAAGCTATACGACATGCGTATCAAGTACTTTGGTGACGATCCTAAGTATGGCAAGGACTACATAACCACTGCTAAGATCAACGACTACCTACGCCTCTACGGTGATAAGGCTAGCTACGACAAGATCTACGACTGGGCCAAGCCTGTCGTCGAGGAGATGGGCGAGGAGACCGAGAGCCAGCTGGTATACTTCTTTGTCTTCGCCTCTATGAATAAAGCTATTGGCAATCCTGCCTGGCACGAGCATTATGTCGATGACTACATGACGGGTAATGGTATCCTACAGAACGATGTCGATGCGCTCACAGAAGCCGGTGATACCGTCAAGCTACAAAACATACAGGCTCTCAAGGGGCAGCTCGATGAGCTATTCGCCACAAGCGGGCTAGCTGATTGCAACATGCTCATAAAGATCTATGGTGAAGGCCTAGAGAAGAACAAGGACAACGTCAAGTACCTCCAGGCGATGCTCGATATGTTTCGCTACGCCAAGTGTGAGAACAGTCCTCTGTACGCTACCGCTAGTCGCTACCTATACAACATCAAGCCGACAGCAGCCTCTGCTATGGGTCTAGCCTCCGACTGTATCAACAAGGGTCAAATGAGTCAAGCTAAGCAATACCTCAACGACGCCGTCTCGCTCACCTCAGACAAGCGTCTCCAGGCTACAGCTTACTACACGCTCGGTGTCATCGATATGAAGGCACATAGCTATGCCTCTGCACGACAGTACTGCAACAAGGCTATGGCTGCTAACCCCTCTTTTGGCGCACCGCTTATCTTGATCGCACAGATGTACGCAGCCTCTGCCAAGAGTATCTTCCCAGATGATCCCGTCAAGCAGCGTCTCGTATATGGACTTGCTATCGACAAGCTACAGAGAGCTCGTAGCATAGATAGTAGCGTCTCTGGTGAGGCTGGTAGACTGATCAGCCAATACTCAGGCTATCTACCCTCTCAGCAAGATATCTTCTTCCATCCAGACCTCAACTCGGGAGACTCCTTCTACGTAGGAGGCTGGATCGGAGAGTCTACACGCATTCGCTAAGAGTGCATCTGACAGACTTTATGGATCTACCTAAGTAGACTTCATGTATACAAACGGGTCAGCCAGCTAGTGAGACGCTACGCGTTCGCTCAGCTGGCTGACCTGCTAGCTTTTTATTCGCAGATGACCAGACACCAGACACAGAGCCGACAGATGCTCTTACTATGCTTCAGCTTATTTGCTGCGGCTCTGCTCGCTGTGACTAGTTGTCAGCGCAAGGACCCACCACCACTCTCTGACGTAGGGCTAGACCCTGAGACCGCCTACTCGATGTACACCCGAGATGTGCGAGCACTCGTTGCCGACTCAGGTATCACACAGTACAGGCTACTCACTCCTGAGTGGTATGTGTACAACAAAAACGACAAAACAGGCAGAGAGGCTCATTGGTACTTCCCTCATGGGCTCTACACGGAGCAGTTTGACGAGCAGGACAGTACGACCGTCTTCGTAGAGGCTGACTCCGCTTTTTACTGGACAGATCGTAAGCTGTGGGAGCTGCATGGGGAGGTCAACGTACGCAACCGTGCTGGCTCACGCTTTTACTCACACCTCCTCTACTGGGATCAGGAGGAGAAGCGCATCTACACCCCAGATAGTGTATGGATAGAGACTCCAGAGCGGAGCATCAAGGGGTGCAACTTCGAGAGCGATGAGCAGTTCACTCGTTACACCTTCCACGGGAGCAGTGGTCAGATGCTCGTGAAGGACGATCCTGAGATGAGTGAGTAGCGAGTCGTGATCCCTAGATTTCTACTATCTTTGCAAACGTATGAAGCATCTACTACATGGCTGACACGATTTGGCTACTGATCTACATAGTCCTACTGTTACTCCTCTCAGGGTTCTTCTCAGGGACTGAGATAGCCTACCTCTCGGCAGATCGCCTGCGTCTCAAGCTCGACTCTAAGCGAGGGGGCATCATCGGGCGTACACTCTCGATGCTCTACCGTCGTCCCGACCGCTTTATCACCACCCTACTCGTAGGTAACAACATCGTACTGGTCATCTATGGTATGGTCATGACGAGACTCTTTGCGCCTCTACTGGCTCCTATCAGTAGCAATGCAGTCTTTCAGATCACGGTCAATTCGCTTATCTCCACCTTTATCATCGTTATCTTCGGGGAGTATCTGCCTAAGGCGCGTAATCGTATGAATCCCAACCAGCAGATGTATCGTAAAGCACTGCCATCGGGGTTCTTTCACATACTCCTCTACCCGATCACGCTCTTCTCCACAGGGCTCTCGAAGCTCTTTATGCTGATGCTACCCAAAGATGCTATGCCAGCCACTGAAGAGCACCCCAAGCTCACCACGCTAGACCTAGACAACTACCTCAATATGAGCCAAAGTGGAGAGGGATCGAGCGATCTCGACACCGAGGTTAAGATCATTCAAAACGCCATCGACTTCTCCACCACACAGGTGCGAGACTGCATGATCCCTCGCAACGAGATTGTCTCTTGTGAGATCGGCACAGACGCAGAGACGCTCACCTCTCTCTTTATCTCTACTGGACTGACCAAGATCATCGTTTATAGAGAAAACATTGACAACGTCCTCGGCTACATTCACTCAGCCGAGATGTTCAAAGGACCTGACTGGCAGGCGCGTGTACGCACGGCCGTCTTCGTCCCAGAGAGTATGAATGGACAGAAGCTCATGGGCATCCTCATGCAGCGCAAGAAGTCTATCGCGATCGTCATCGACGAGCTAGGAGGCACCTCTGGACTGATCACCCTCGAGGATCTAGTTGAGGAGATCTTTGGCGACATCGAGGACGAGCATGACCAAAACAAAATCGTCTCTAAACACAACGCCGATGGCTCCTACACCTTCAGCGGGCGACTAGAGATAGACGATGCCAACGAGCAGTGGCAGCTAGCACTCCCCACGAGCGACGAGTATATCACTATCGCTGGGCTCATCATCAACCACCTCGAGCGCATTCCTGTGCCAGGTGAGCAGATTGTGATCGGCAAGCTGCACTTTGACATTATCAAGTCGACAGACACGCGTATAGAACTTGTGAAGATGTGGAAAGACCTCTGATAACTGAATTTTAACTACCTTTGCCACCTAGATAGCTTTCGCACCCTCCTCTTACCTAACGGAGGATAGCTGAAAGCCCGATTCATAGAGAAGAAAAAACAGATAGTACTATATAATGGCTACGCTACAGAAAATCAGAAATCGTGCCGGCCTGCTCATCATCGTAGTAGGTGTGGCGCTCTTAGCATTTATCATCGGTGATGGTCTACGATCAGGCTCGTCACTGCTTCAGGACAACAAGATGGTCGCTCTCAAGATTGACGGCAAGAAGGTCAAGTACGATGAGTACCAGCAGCTGCTCACCCAGCGCACAGAGCCATACGAGCGTCAGCGCCAAGGCAAGCTGACGGATCAGGATCGTGTGCAGATCAGCAACCAGCTAGCACAGGAGCTCATAGCCGACTACGTCCTAGAGCAGGAGGCTAAGGGCCTCGGACTACGTGTCACCCCAGCAGAGGTCTCTGCACTCATCTTTGGCGAGGGACTACCCACGTCACAGTGGGCAGCACAGTTCTTCTCACAGTTTGGAGTAGATATGGGCGATCCTGAGCAGATCCGTAGCGTCATGAGCGAGCTCGATATGAATAAGATCAAGAGTCTCCCAGCAGAGCAGCAAAGCATGATGATCTCTGTACGCAATCAGTGGCTAGAGACAGAGAAGCAGATTCGCACGCAGAGACTCTCTGAGAAGGTCAACGCACTGCTCACCCGTAGCTACGCCATCAACTCACTCGATGAGAAGTACACCACAGGTTTAGGCACACGCACCGTTGCTGTCGTACGCACGCCGAGCACCATCCTGCCCAATGATCAGGTCTCAGTAACAGACCAGCAGGTCAAGGCTTACTACGATAGCCACAAGCAGCTATACGCATTCCCATTTGAGCAGGCTAAGGTCAACTACTACAGCATCCTAGTACGTCCTAGCGAGGCTGACTATGCCACTGCCAAGGCTGAGGTAGACTCCGCTCGCGTACAGCTTCTAGCTACCACGACACCCGCTAAGGTGGTACGCAACTACGACAATGGCAACGCTTACGAGACCTACTTCACAGACAAGGAGCTTGAGCAGTACCTCTCTACCATACCCAATGCCATGACTATGCTTCGCGAGGGTGCGATAGGCAGTGTCAATGAGCCTGTCATCGTCAACGACAGCTACACACTCATCAAGCTCATCGACCGCAAGCAGGCTCCTGAGGAGGTTAAGGTCAATCTGATCCCGCTCGACTCAGCCAACGCTCCAAAGGCTGATAGCCTCATAGCAGCCATCCAGAGCGGATCTGCTACGCTGGCTCAGATCGTAGCCACCTACTCGATGGATGAGCAGGTCAAGGCAAATGGTGGTTATCTCATCAATCAGGATAACTATACAGGTATGCCCGACAGCACCTTTACCGAGGCAGAGCTCTTCGGTATGGGGCTAGACACACTAACCAAGACACCTGTCAACCAGTTTGTCAAGATGGAGAGACCAGGAGCTACGCTACTCGTTCGTAAGACAGCCCCCACAGCGTCTGTCAATCATTACAAGATCGCACAGCTCACAGTACCCATCAACTTCTCCGAGGAGACCTTCCGCACAGCACAAGCTAAGATCAACGAGATCTTTACTAGCGACAAGAAGTTTGACCAGATGATGGATGATGCCCAGAAAGCAGGTCTATCCGTCGTCCGTGGCGAGTATATCAACAGCTCCTCAGCAGCTCTCGCATCGATCCCCAACTCTCGTGAGATCATCAGCTGGGCACTACGCTCTAAGGCCGGCACAGTATCAGACAAGCTCTTCCGCTGTGGCGAAAACGACTACCTAGTCGTAGCTCAAGTTGAGACTAAGTACCCCGCAGGCTTCCAGCCCTTCGAGCAGGTAGCAGATCAAGTACGAGACTACGTCCTGATGGAGCAGCGTGGCGACAAGCTCGCATCCAATCTGGCAAGCAAAAAGCTAAATAGCCTCGACAGCTATGCTACTGAGATGCAGTCTAGCGTAGACACGCTCTACAACATCAGCTACGTCACATCACCCAATACCCCATCAGCACTCGTGGGGAAGGCTATGACCACAGCTATCGGTAAACTCTCAGCGCCATTCCGTGCTGGCACGGAGGTTGTCGTGCTCCAGCCTATCTCGGAGAACGTAGACGCCTCCGTCACGAAGCCCTCTCCTGCAGCTACAGCTCAGAAGCGTCGCTCCTACGGACAGCAGATGGCATACAGAGCTATGCAAGAGCTCGTCAAGCAGACACCTATCGAGGATACACGTTACCGCTTCTGGTAAGACTTGCGATAGATAAGCGCTTCTTAGAGACGCTTACATAATATATAGTAGACGCACACCTGTAGACAAGCGGGTGTGCGTCTTCTCATATCACTTCAGCGGTAAGATTTATTTCTAGATACTCTTAATGAGACTATTGACTTTTGCAACAGTCTCTATTTCTAGACACTCCTAATGCAACATTTCGCCACTTCAATCGTCTAATGGATATAGAACCTTCCGAGCGCAAGCGATCCGAAGCCCAGCTCCAGAGATCTATACCATCAATTTATTAGCAAGAAGTATAACCTCAATACTATGAACAAATACCTCAAATATTCACTCCTGACGCTAGGCATAGCCCTCGTCAGTGGTCTCGTCTCGTGGGGGGTAGTACGCGCCACCCTCAGAAGTGCAACATCTGCAGACGGATCTCCCTACTCCGCACTAAGACAGAGTAACTACCCGAGCTCCGAAAACGACTACGGCTTCCTGCAGTCCGACTACGAGCTCACCTCCAGCCGCACCGTAGGCAATGCCCCCGATCTCTCACCCGCAGCTGAACTAGCCGTACAAGCGGTCGTACACATCAAGGTAGAGGGCGAGCAGACCATAGATTATATAGATCCCTTCGAGTTTTTCTTTGGCGGGGGCCGAGGCTTCGACCGTCCGCAATCACGCACCGTCACCAGCTTCGGCTCTGGCGTCATCATCAGTACCGATGGCTATATTATTACCAACAATCACGTAGTCGAGGGTGCTAAGAGCATCTCCGTATCACTCGATGACAGCCGCACCTTTGAGGCTAAGCTCATCGGGTCCGACCCCACTGTAGATATAGCACTACTCAAGGTCGACGCTAAGGATCTGCCCACCATCCCCTTTGGCGATAGTGACAAGATCAAGCTCGGCGAGTGGGTTCTAGCCGTGGGCAACCCCTTCAACCTGACCGGTACCGTCACAGCAGGTATCATCAGTGCCAAGGCGCGCAGCACCGCTGTCGAGGGTCCTCAGGGCACCGCTCAGATAGCTCGCTATATACAGACAGACGCTGCTGTAAATCGTGGTAATAGTGGTGGTGCCCTCGTAGATGCCGAGGGACGACTCATCGGTATCAACACCATGATCTTCTCCGAGACGGGCAATTACTCAGGCTACTCCTTTGCTGTCCCCATCAATACGGCAGCAAAAGTAGTCAGCGACCTCAAGAAGTATGGCTCCGTACAGCGCGCTGTCCTAGGCATCATCGGAGGCACGGTCAATGAGGATGTCAAGAAAGAGAAAAACCTCAAAGTCTCTCAGGGTGTTTATGTCAACGAGTTCTCAGAGGTCAGCGCAGCCTACGCTGCTGGCATCGAAGAGGGCGACGTCATCGTAGCCATCGATGGCAACAAGATCACCGAGATGGGCGAGCTACAGGAGCGCATCGGTCGTTGCCGTCCTGGAGACACCATCGTCGTCACCGTAGATCGCAAGGGTACTAAGAGAGACTTCAAGGTTACGCTCAAAAACGATGAGGGTAGCACAAAGATCGTCAAGAGAGACAGCAATAGCCTCCTCGGAGCCACCCTGCGAGAGATCTCAGGCGATCAGCTACGCAAGCAAGGCATCAGCTACGGCCTAGAGGTCGTCAAGGTCGGCAGAGGCAAGCTCCAAGAGGCTGGCATCAAGGAGGGCTTTATCATCCTCTCGATCAATAATAAGGCTGTACGCTCCGTCTCGGCAGCACGCAAGCTGGTCGATGCAGCTCAGAAGACCCGTCGGGGTGACAAAGCGATACTAGTCAAGGGCTTCTACCCTGGAGGCTCTATGAAGTACTACGCTATCGACCTCAGCTAGTAAGCACCTACAGGAAGCAACCTAACCAATAGTCATAGTGACCCGACAGACATTTCGTTTGATCGGGTCACTCTGATTTTATACCAACGCACTCAGACGGGCGATCCTAACGGGTCGCCCATTTTTTATTGTAGCCATCTCACGAGTGGCGACCTTTACGCTCCCCCCACTCTAACTCCTATTCTCTAACTTTGATCTCTCACCAACTATTGTTTTGGAGTTGTTTTTTCCTTAACTTAGCCCTTTGAAAGCGGAAGAGGAGCTCTTTTTGTCTGAACTCTAACCTCTGACTCCCGGCTTTCTCCTTTCATAGGTCGTACACTTAACTAGGCACATACTAACTAATCAACAATAGATTATGAAGAAACTTTCAGCTATTCTTTTTGCAGCTCTACTGGTCGTAGGGCTAGGATCTTGCGAGAGAGAGTCCAGTGACGTGCAGCCTCAGCCCACGTCTCTGACACTAGCCCCCACAGAGGTCACCCTCAAGGTAGGAGCTACACAGCAGCTCACAGCCACTGTAGAGCCTACAGACCAGACCTACACTGTCACTTTCACCAGTGACAATGAGCAGGTAGCCACGGTTAACGCCAAGGGACTTGTCACCGCTGTTGCCGAGGGTACTGCCAATATCACAGCCAAAGTCGGTGATCTCACGGCAAAGAGTGTTGTCACTGTATCTAAGGATGACAATGGAGGCACGGTAACAGAGACTAATGAGCTACCGCTACTCATGTTTGATGCTACAGCAGATAACAATAGCGTCACAAACCAAGAGGTTCTCGATTACGAGGCTAAGATCGGTCGTACGGCACAGGCCTTCAAGATTTGGGATCAAGGCCCGTTCGCAGGAGGCTTTGTCAATAAGGATCTAACGATCATGGGTGTTGTCTACGGACTCTCTTTTCCAAGCCTTGGTGAGTGGGTGATCCCCGCCTTTAGTAAGGAGAGCTTAGCAAACTGTCCTAAGACGATGGCTATGCTTGCAAAGTATGGCTTTACAAGGTTTGAGGAGGGTAAAGACAAGGATAATAAGCCTTTCAAGACGAGTGTCTGCGATAATGATCCTTCGATCTCTGTAGAGCTCGCAGACGATCCTAACGATGAGATTGGCTCCACACTGATGCTTCTATTCTCCAAGCCCATGCCCAAGCAAGATATTCAGACATTCCACGACATATTACCAAATGCTAAGGACTTCCCCAGCTATACCACAGTTCTAACAAAGGATATAGCTAAGATCAAGGAGTTTGAGACAACTCTAGGCTTGCGCGAGTACAACGCCGAGAAAAGCAAAGAGGACCTAAAGAATCTAATCTTCCTTACTAAGGAAGCTTCTATACCTCAGAGTAACTTCCTACTGGTATACTACGTTTGCACACCAGAAAAAGGTACTCCGTTCATCAATAGTGTCGTCAATTGCATCAAGAACGAACAAGACTTCGAAGATTCTAAGCTCAAGGAGTGGTTTACAACCAACGGTTATGGCAATAACTTCGAGGCTAGTGCTGCTAAAGGCTATGCGTCAGGCACCGATGCTACTGGCAAGATCATGGCTCAGATCTTCATCAGCGAAAATGGTGCTGCAGCTCTGCTTCAGATTGGTGAAAAGCCAGCAAACATGTCAGCTACTCAGATGCGTAGCCTAGCTATGAAGCAGCACCAGAAGATGCAGCCTCTCTCTAAGACTCAGCATCGCAAGCTACATCAGGCACGCCGTCGCTAAGCAGAGAGACGATTATCGCTCAGGAGCGATATAGTCACTAGCTAGCGCAAGCTACTCACGAGGAGCACCACACAGTATGACACTGTATGGTGCTCCTCTCTTTTCAGTCTGGCCGCTATACCCTAGACGCTGCAGCCAGCTCTTCCCAAGCACCTCAAAATGAGACTGTTGCAAAAGTCTACAGTCTCACAATCTTGCAAGCAAGATTGTCCTGACTTTGCAGAAAGGATGAAGCGCAAGGCGCTGAGGGTGAGGTCTGAAGGGAGCATACCTACGTATGTGACCGAAGCCGAATCCCGAAAGCGACACAGCGATTCGCCTTTATGCAACAGTCTCAAAATAGAAGTTAGCCGTATGCTTGAAACGTTTTCAAACTGGCGGAATTTTCAAGTGTACTTGAAAATACCTACATTTGCAGAAGAATTTCAAGTACACCTGAAATGCTTACACCGATAAGGAAATACAACTTTTGGGATCAGAGTCCTATTGACCTAGGGTATCCACGCACATTCTACACAGATAAGATAGGGCAATACATTGACAACCAACTAATCAAAGTATTGGTAGGTCAGCGACGTGCTGGGAAGAGCTACATCCTAAGGCAAATAGCCTCACAACTCATCTCTAGTGGCACCCCTCCCCACAATATCCTTTATATCAATAAGGAGTACCTTGAGTTTTCAGACATACATAACTATCAAGACCTTGAGGAGCTCTTTCAGCAGTATAAGAAGGAACTCAATCCGCAGGGCAAAGTATTCCTTTTCATTGATGAAATACAGGCGATAGAAGAGTGGGAGCGATTTGTCAACTCACATGCTCAAGACTATGCCGAGTCCTGTGAGGTATTTATCAGTGGCTCTAACTCTAGTCTGCTATCTGGTGAACTTGCAACACTACTGTCGGGAAGGTATGTAGCGTTTGAGATACTCCCCTTTAGTTTTTCAGAGTTCTGTGGCATCACTCAGAAAGAGCCTACTAGAGAGAGCTACATAGACTTCCTGCAATCTGGAGCCCTTCCAGAGCTTTTCAACCTTCCCAATGATGAGATGAAGCAAAACTACGTCTCTTCAATCAAGGACACGGTTATGCTTCATGACATTGTCGCTAGGTATAAAGTAAAGGATGTGAAGCTCCTAGACGACCTCTTTGTGTATCTAGTCAATAACGCCTCCAACATTATTTCCATCGCCAACATTGTCAACTTCTTTAAGTCTCGAAATAGAAAAACCAACTACGAGACGCTCTCCAACTACATCTCCCATCTCGAGAGTACTTTCCTCGTGCATAAGGTAGAGAGATATAATATCAAGGGCAAGGAGACCATTTCGGCTAATAACAAGTACTATCTGAATGATTTGTGCTACCACAATTACCTTTATTCTGGATTTGGCTATGGGATGGGGTACTTATTGGAGAATGCGGTCTATCTAAGCCTTAGACGAGCTGGATATCAAATCTATGTAGGCACGAATAAAGAGGCTGAGGTAGACTTTGTCGCTATCAAAGGAAGCAAGAGGTTGTATTTCCAAGTCACGCTACAACTAACGGAGCAAGAGACAATAGAGCGAGAGTACCGCTCTCTTCTGTCGATAGGAGACAACTTCAAGAAGTATGTGGTCAGTTTGGATGACTTCAAGCTTCCAACAAATGAAGGGATTGACCATGTCTCGGCGTGGGACCTAGACACAATTTTGTAACCTACCAAGCCCAACCTAATTACCGCCCCTAGTCCCAACCGACTAGGGGCTTTTTGTATGCTAATTGCGCATCCAAACTCGCAACCCATCGAGGTAGCGAGCTGGCCTTTAGCTCTTAGCCAACAGCAAACGGCAAACAGCCAACGGCCAACAGCTAACAGCTAACCGCCAACAGCAAACAGCCAACAGCCAACAGCTAACCGCCAACAGCCAACAGTTAACAGCTAACGGCCAACAGCCAACAGCTAACCGCCAACAGCTAACGGCCAACAGCCAACAGCCAACAGCTAACGGCCAACAGCTAACAGCCAACCAGCCAACAGTCAACCAGCTCTCCTTGTCGCAGAAAAGCACTATATTTGTAGGCTATGAACCGCATCTCTAGATAAATGGACAAGGACAGACGGATAGACGCTCACACCGATAGACCTAACGACAGCGACACGCACGCCTCAGCTTCTGAGCAGGAGCTGTGGGCGATGGGCGCTATCGAAGTGCATGGAGCTCGTGTACACAACCTGAAGAATGTAGATGTCTCGCTGCCTCGCCATAAGTTGACCGTCGTGACGGGACTCTCAGGGAGCGGTAAGTCTTCGCTGGCCTTTGACACGCTACTGGCCGAGGGGCAGAGACGCTATCTAGACACTTTCTCCTCCTATGCGCGCAGCTTCATCGGAGGCGGTGGCGGGCGACCCGACGTCGATGAGATCGTGGGGCTTAGTCCCGTGGTCGCTATCGAGCAGAAGAGTGCCTCAACCAATCCCCGCTCTACCGTTGGCACCGTGACTGAGATCTACGACTACCTACGTATCCTCTATGCACGTGTCGGCACCCCTTACTCCTACCTCACGGGCAAGGAGATGGTGCGCTACACCGAGGAGCAGGTCGTGGAGCATATTATGGAGCAGTACACTGACGAGGGGATCTACATATTGGCTCCCGTCGTGGTCGATCGTAAGGGACACTACCGCGAGCTCTTCGAGCAGATGAGACGTCGAGGCTTCTTGCACGCTTACATCGACGGTGAGGTGTGCGAGCTGACGCCTGGCATGCGACTCAACCGCTTCTCCATACACTACGTCAGTGTCGTAGTGGACAAATGCTCCGTACGTGAGAGCAATAAGCAGCGCATCACCGAAGCGGTAGGCATAGCGATGAAGCTCGGTGAGGGAGTCATCGACGTGATGCGACGCGACAGCACAGAGATACAGCATCTGAGCAAGCGACTGATGGACCCCGAGAGTGGCATCGCCTATCCAGACGCTTCGCCGGCCGACTTCTCGTTCAATTCGCCTCGCGGCTACTGCAAGCGCTGCAAAGGCCTAGGGCGTGTGGGCGTACTAGACATAGACAAGGTGGTGGCCGATCCGAAGGTCTCCATACGTGAGGGTGCTATCGTACCCATCGGGCGATACAAGAAGCGCAGCCTACTCTTCACCTCTATTGAGGAGATCTTGAAGGAGCATGGCTGCACGATAGACACCCCATTCGAAAAGATCCCCGCAGAGGCGGTCGAGCAGATATTCTTCGGCGTCGACTCAGACGAAGAGGACGACGAGGGCGAGGCACACTTCACCTTTGCAGGCGTCTCTCAGTATGTGCGTGAGCTGGCAGAGGATGATGACGCTACCGCCTCCATGCGCAGCTGGGCGGAGGAGTTCCTGACGGAGCAAACTTGTCCCGAATGCAACGGACGACGCCTCAACCCGATAGCTCTCAGCTACAAGCTCGCGGGCTACAACATCGCCGACCTGACGGAGCTAGACCTAGACCGTCTGGTAGAGCGACTACGGGAGATCGAGGGGCAGCTAACGAAGAACCAGCAGAAGGTCGCCCACGAAGTGATCAAAGAGATCTTGCTGCGGGTCAACTTCCTACTAGATGTAGGGCTATACTACCTCACCCTCGCTCGTCCCTCCGCTTCGCTCAGTGGTGGCGAGTCACAGCGCATACGTCTCGCCACGCAGATAGGCACCGGACTGGTCGAGGTACTCTATATATTAGATGAACCAGGTATCGGTCTGCACCAGCGCGACAACCGCATGCTCATAGACGCCCTCAAGAAGCTCCGTGATGCGCAAAACACGGTCCTCGTCGTAGAGCACGACCGCGATATGATGCTCGCTGCCGACTACCTGATCGATATGGGACCAGGTGCGGGCCGTCTCGGTGGCCATGTGACCTATCAGGGGCCGCCCTCTGCCATTGGCGATACACATACGCTCACCTGCGACTACCTGACCAATAGGCTAGCCATCCCCCTACCGGCCGCTTACCGACAGCCTACCGACGATGCCTGGCTACGACTCAAGGGTTGCACAGGCAATAACCTTAAGAACGTAGATGTCTCTATCCCGCTAGGCCTCTTCGTCTGCGTCACAGGCGTGTCAGGTAGCGGTAAGTCTTCGCTCATCAACGGCACATTGGTACCTATCATCTCGCAGCACCTCTATCGTAGTAAGCAGGCACCACTCCCCTACGCATCTGTCGAGGGCTTGGAACTCATTGACAAGATAGCCTTCGTCGATCAGTCGCCACTAGGACGTACCCCGAGGAGCAATCCAGCCACCTACACCGGACTCTTTAGCGAGATCCGCAACCTCTTTGTCAAAGTGCCCGAGAGCCGTGCGCGTGGCTACAAGCCGGGGCGCTTCTCCTTTAATGTCAAAGGCGGACGATGCGAAGAGTGCAAAGGCAACGGCTACAAAACCATCTCCATGAACTTTCTCCCCGACGTGACCATCCCGTGCGACGTGTGCCGTGGCAAGCGGTACAACCGTGAGACCCTCGAGGTGCGCTACAAGGGCAAGAGCATAGCCGAGGTGCTAGACATGACCTTCAATCAGGCGGTCGAGTTCTTCGAGCATATCCCCGCCCTCTACCGCAAGCTCTCGACGTTGCAGCGCGTCGGGCTAGGCTATGTCAAGCTGGGTCAACCCTCCACGACGCTCTCGGGCGGTGAGAGCCAACGTGTCAAGCTGGCGACCGAGCTCTCGAAGCGAGACACGGGACGCACCCTCTACGTCCTCGATGAGCCCACCACGGGGCTACACTTTGAGGACATACGCGTCCTGCTCAAGCTGGTCAACGAGCTAGTAGACCGTGGCAATACGGTACTCATCATCGAGCACAACCTGGATGTGATCAAGAGTGCCGACTACCTTATTGATATGGGCCGCGAGGGCGGACGCAACGGCGGCGAGGTCATCTTCGCTGGCTCACCACAAGAGATGGCGCAGTGCTCCGACACGCAGAGCTACACAGCGCACTACCTCAAGGAGGAGATGCAGCGCACCCCAACGACGGAAGCAGACGAGCAGGATTCCTAAAGAAACACCCCCCCAACTATACCTATTGATCTACTAAAACTATGCAACAGACAGACCCCAAGAAGCTCTCCAACCGCTATTGCCCCGAAGGCATGAGCGTCGAGGCGTGGCAGATAGCCCTCCGCAAGCAGTTTGCTGAGCAAAACGACTTTACCGTCTCCCACCTAGACAACAATCGCATCTGGGGAGACTACATGGTGCAGAGCGGGTCAAACCATTACCGCGTCGCCTTCCGAGGCGTACGGAGCGACCGCAACTACTGCGCTTGTCTAGACTTTCGCACCAGCGGACTAGGCACCTGCAAGCATGTCGAGGCGGTCATCAACTTCCTCTCGGAGGAGGTGCCCGGCTATCCTTGGGGCACCACGCCCTTCCAGCCCGATCGCACCTCTATCTTCATCAGTTACAAGGGGGGACGCACCATCGAGTGCAGCATAGGCAAGGGCAAAGAGGAGCTCTACGCCGACTGGCAGGCGCGCTACTTCGAGGGGACCCTCCTCCCGCCAGAGCATTACCACCTCATCGACCAGATCACCCGAGAGGCCAAGGAGCTCTCCAGCACCTTCCAGTGCTACGACGATGTCTACGAGATGATCCGTAGCTACCTGCGTCTCAGCAATTGGCGTCAGCTAGTAACCAAAAAGCTCCCCACAGGCGAGCTACCACAGCCTTACGTACAGGCCGAGAGTAGCCTCGAGATGCGTCAGGCACTCTACCAGCTCATGTGGCAGAGCTACGGCATCATCCCTGCGCCACACAGCAAGGTCATCATCGAGCCTATGATAGCGATGATGCGCTTCGTCTCCGTCCACGAGCCAGGGCGTATGCTCATCATCGTCCATGACGAGGAGGAGCAGAGCTTGTGGCACGAGATACTAGAGACACGCGGTGTCACCGAGGGCGTAACCGTCGCACTCTTCTCCGAGGTGAATAGGCAAAACGCAAGCATCTCAGGCGCCTACAGCTTTGTCTATGTAGCTTGTGGCCAAAAGCTCAGCAAGTGGACCGATCCCCTCTCCATAGCCATCAAGCGGCTCATGATCAGCCACCTCTACATCTCCGTGCCGCACCTGTCGCTCTTCACGCCCCTGCAGTTCTCCTCCGTAACGCAGCACATCGACCCTTACCTGCTCGGCCCCACCTACCTTTTTATCGAGGATGCCAAGCAGTTCTTCCCGATGACCGACCTGCCCGAGCGTCTGCCGCAGCGGTTAGAGGGTTTGATCACCTTCCTGCCCGACGATCCCACCATACGCAGCTACGAGCCAGAGCAGCCGACCACGCCCAGCGAAGAGCCAGCAAGCGACGACGAGCTACTCCCCCACCAGCTCCTGCAGGCACTACGAGACGCCATCGCCGATCCCCAGCGACGCACACGCCTGCTCGAGACCTTAGACGCAATCCTCCAGGCAGAGCAAGAGTAATATGGTAGACCTCACTGCACTCAACGAAGCACAGCGAGCTGCCGTCGTCTATAACGAAGGACCCGCCCTAGTCATCGCCGGGGCCGGCTCCGGCAAGACCCGTGTCATCACCTACAAGCTCGCTCACCTCGTAGACCAAGGGTGGAACCCCCAGCGACTCTACGCCCTCACCTTTACCAACAAAGCTGCCGGCGAGATGCGTTCGCGTGTCAGCGACATGCTCGGCGAAGGCATCGCTTATAGGCTACGCATGGGCACCTTTCACTCCATCTGTGGACGTATCCTGCGGCGCTACGCCCCACTGCTTGGCTACAGCCAGGACTACTCCATCTACGACACCAGTGACACCAAGGCACTCCTACGCACCTGCATCAAGGAGCTAGACCTCAGCGACAAGAACTACACCCCGACGCGTGTCCTCAAGCGCATATCCGATGCGAAAAACATGCTTATCTCCCCACAAGCCTACGCTGCCAATCAGGAGATACGCAAGTACGATACGATGAATCATGAGGGCGAGCTATACAAGCTCTACAGCCTCTACACCCAGCGCTGCAAGGAGAGCAACTCGATGGACTTCGACGACCTGCTCTTCCTCCTCAACGTCCTCATACGCGACTTCCCCGAGGCGCACCAAGAGATCAAGAGCGGCATAGACTTCCTACTCATCGACGAGTATCAGGATACAAATACCTCGCAGTTTGAGCTAGCCCGTCACCTCGTCGCTGACCACAACCGCATCTTTGCCGTGGGCGACGATGCCCAGAGCATCTACTCCTTCCGAGGGGCACGCATTGCCAATATCCTCAGCTTCAAGCAAGCTTTTGCCGGTGCCAAGCTCTTTAAGCTAGAGCAAAACTACCGCTCCACAGGCCATATCGTCAGCAGTGCCAATGCCCTCATCGAGCACAACCAGCAGCGCATCCCCAAGGAGGTCTACACCGACCTCGGCGAGGGCGAGAAGCTACAGCTCTACCACTACACCTCGTCCGACGAGGAGGCGACACGACTCATCGACATCATCACCCAGCGACACGAGGAGGAGCAGATACCGCTCTCTGACCAGACCATCCTCTACCGCACGAACGCTCAGAGCCGTAAGTTCGAGGAGGTGCTTCTCTCGGAGGGCATCCCCTACGTTATCTACGGAGGTATGGCCTTCTATGCGCGTGCCGAGATCAAAGACGCCATAGCTTACCTCCAGCTCATCATCAACCCGCACAACGAGCTGGCGCTCCGCCGAGCCATCGCCTATCCACGCAAAGGTATTGGCGACAAAACCCTCGAGAAGGTCGCTCTCTATGCGCAGCAACACAGCCCGCAGCTATCGCTCTACGATGCGCTCTGCGCCGCTATCGACAGTGCCGACCCCGTCGGTCTCAGCCGAGGCGTACGCAACAAGATAGCCTCCTTTGTCAATCTCATCGACTCGCTCGCCACCGCTTATCAGCACTACGCCAAGCTGGAGGAGTGGATCGCACACATACTTCGTGAGAGCGGCATCGTCGCCGAGCTCACACGCGAAGACACCGTCGAGAGCCAGGCCAAGCTCGACAACCTCAAGGAGTTTGTCAGCAGTGCCTCCGAGTTTGAGGCTCGCTACCGACAGGACCCGCTCAACCTCTTTGCCGAAGAGCCACTAGGCACCGAACTGCTCAGCGCCTTTGCCCAGCAGATCCCCCTCCTGACCAACCAAGATCAGGACAATGTCGAGCAGCATAGCGGAGCCACCCCGCAGGATCGGATACAGCTCATGACCATCCACGCCGCCAAGGGACTAGAGTTCCCCTACGTCTACATCGCAGGTGTCGAGGAAAACCTCCTCCCCTCCTCACGCAGCCTCGACACGGCCGAGATGATCGAAGAGGAGCGCCGACTCCTTTACGTCGGCATCACACGAGCCCAAAAGCTCTGCACCCTCAGCTATACCAGCATACGCACGCGCAACGGCAAGACCGAGCTCATGATCCCCAGCCGCTTCATAGCCGAGCTGCCACGGGCTCACTACACCCTCCTCGAGGAGGCAGCACCCATCGGCACCAGCTATCAGCTAACGGCCAACAGCCAATGGCCAACAGCTAACAACCAACAGCCAACAACCAACAGCCAACCGCCAACAGCCAATAGCCAACAGCCAACACCCCAGCAGATGCTCGCGAAGAGTTCGCCGGTCAACGCCCTCGAGAGCATCGACGGCTACCACGTCGGCGACCGCGTGCGCCATCCACGTCATGGCGACGGCAAGATAGAGCGCATCGAGAGCGCCATGGGCGGCAAGCTCACCATCCACTTCGACGACGGCAGGACCCGCGAGGTACTCATCCGCTACACCCACCTAGAGCATATATAACAAGCCTCTAACTAACCCTAATCTAACCCTGAAAGCACAATAAACTGATTTACTAAACACAAAAAACTTATGGAACACGCTAGTTGTTACACACCACAATGCACCAGACGAGAGCAGTGCACCCTTTGGCACAACGCTCTCAAAGAAGTCGAGCACAGCAATAGCTTGCTCACCATCACCAATCCCCAGCTCATCGACAAGGCGGGCGGATACGACCACTGTCCCAACTACTACGAGCACAAGCTCAGACGCTATGCCCGTGGACTCGTATGGAGCTACGACGACCTGACCCTAAGACAAAAGGAACAGATAGAGGCGCAGCTCAATGCGCACTTCGGCAAGAGTGGCGTCATACGTATGCGCTGTGGCTACGAGGCGATCAGCCCCGAGGAGCAAGGCTTCATCGCAAAGACCTTTGCCACATACGCTCCCGCCGTCGAGCCACGCTACCAAACCTACGAAGAGCATTACGTCAAGCCACCACGCATAGAGGGTCGCGCAGCCCACAAGCTACTCAAGGGCTAGCCAATGAGACGATGCATCCGTTGTACCAAAGCGAGACGTCACCCTGTAGGGACGCACGATCTGTGCGTCCGTTGTCGTCAATGGTTACAGTGTCCCGATTATACATCATGTCGTTCTACAACGGACGCACAGATCGTGCGTCCCTACAGGACGACGTTACATTTTGACACAATGGACGCCCTCCCGCTAGACACTAGCCGAGCGTCCCTACAGTCGTTACCCGTATCGCTACACGTCTAGTGTTTCTTTCCAACACTGGAAACTTTTCTTTCCTACGTTGGAAAAAGAAATTTCCAGCGTTGGAAATTTTATTTTCCAAGGGTGGAAAGTTTTTGGAAAACTAACACTTTGCGCAAATAGTCCGCCAATCGCGAAGAATTAGTTATCTTTGCATTCAGAGCAGCATTAGCTGAATGAGCAGACGAGGAGCTGGTACGCTGCGCTGACGCATACGGCGACTCCTCGATATTAGTTATACATCTAGAATCATCTCGAAAATGAATCTTATCCCACAAGAAGTGAACAACACAGAGCAGACCTATGCTCTCGACCAGACGACTACCACACCATCGACGCAGGAAGCGACGACATCCCCGACAAGCACTCCAGAGACCTCTCCATCGCCCGAGGCGATGGCTGAGACGACTCCAGAGCAGTTTGTCGCTGCGGAGGAGACCACCGAGACGATTCAAGCTGAGACGACGGCACCGGCCGAGCTATCGGAGGAGGAGCGACAGTATCAGAAGCTCCTCAACAAGAGCGACGCAGACATTGCTAAGATGAGCTGCGCACAGATCACGGACGATGTGGTGCTCCTGCTACAGAGCGGCGAGCTGCCTCCACGCTCTATCATCGATCGCTACAAGAATGTCTTCTACAGCAAGATGAATAGCTACCTGAACACGGTCTCGGAGGAGAACGCTAAGCTACGTGCAGACGCTGAGGCGCAGGAGATACGTCTCAAGGAGCTACTCAATGACTTTAAGGAGCGCAATCGTAAGCGCCAGGAGGAGATAGCTGAGGAGCAGAAGGCTAACCTCACGATCAAGCGTGAGCTCGTGGAGCGGTTGCGTAAGCTGCTCTCGTCGAGCGAGAGCTTTAGCATCATCAGCAAGGAGTACCGTGAGATCACTGAGAGCTGGCACAATACGGGTGCTGTGCCTCCGGGGGATATGCGCCAGATACAGGGTGAGTTTGAGCATCTGAGGGAGGAGTTTTACGACCTGCAGCAGATCAATAACGAGTTCCGCGACTATGACTTCAAGAAGAACCTGGAGGCTAAGGAGCTCATCATACAGCGTGCTAAGGAGTTGGCCGAGTCTGCCGATGTGACGCAGGCTGCTCGCGAATTGCAAGACCTACACCACCGCTGGCGCGACGTGGGTCCTGTGGCTAAGGAGCTTCGCAAGGATCTGTGGAAGCAGTTTCAGGAGCTTTCGGCCAAGATCAACAGCAACAACCAGGAGTATCGCAACCAGCAGCGTACGCAGGAGGGTGAGAACGAAGCGATCAAGCGGGGTATCATCACGCAGATCGAGGCGATCAACCCGAACGATATACATACCTTCAAGGATTGGCGCACCTACACGGACCAGATCAAGGAGCTGCAGACGCAGTGGCGTAAGACGGGTCGTGTGCCTCGTGCTGTGAGCGAGGAGCTATACCTGCACTTTAGGACGGCGTGTGACATCTTCTTTGACAAGCGCAAGGAGTTCATGCGTGACCGCAACAAGCAGATCAGCGAGCAGGGCGACCGCAAGCGTGCGATCATCGAGGAGATCGAGCAGATCGTCGCTGAGGAGCGTTGGCCTGAAGGCCATAGCCGCATACAGGAGCTACAGACGGAGTGGAATGAGATGATCCACACGAACAAGCACCAGGCTCTCTTCAAGCGCTTCCGTGAGGCGTGCGACACTTACTACACGCATCACAAAGCTCTCTATCAGGCTCAGCGTGAGGAGAGCAAGGAGTCGGTAGCTACGGCTAAGCAGCTCTTAGCTCGTGCACATGAGTTGGCCGCTATCGAGTCTCCGAGCGATGCTGATCGTGAGGAGGCGGTGACGCTACAGAGAGACTTTAACCAGCTGGGCTACATGCCTCGCAAGACGCGCCGTAAGCTACAAGATGAGCTGAAGGAGCAGATGGATGCTTTCTTCAACAAGCTGAGAGCTAGCGACAAGCCTCGTGGCGACAGACGTGGCAACCGCAACAATAACCGTCGCAACTTCGGCCCGACGAGTCCTTATGGTGAGGAGTATGATCGCATACAGCGCCGTAAGGAGCAACTGGAGAGCGATCTGCAGACTTACAGCAACAATAAGGAGCGCCTGAGTGTGACGAGCAGCGCAGGTGAGAACCTGCTCAAGATGCTGGAGGAGCGCTGTGACTCGATGCAGCAAGAGATCGACGAGCTAGACCTCAAGCTACGTGATATACGTAAGGAGCAGAGAGCGCAGCAGGAGACTGACGCACCTGCTGAGGCTCCTGAGCAGGGTAAGGAGGAGTAAAGCCTAGCCTGCTCTCCCCTGTGCTATGACAAAAAGGAAGTACCCACAAGAGGAAACCCCACTCCGCTATGAGTGTGCAACATCATCCCTTGTGGGTACTGCTTTACCCGCCCGTCTTTACTAACTGATTAGACTCTTACTCTATGTCACGCAGTCGCAGATCTCGATCTAAACAATGGCGTCCCTCATACTTCAATGATACTTCGCACCGGAGTCGTCACCATGAGTCGCCTAGACGCATACGTACGTGGATACGCTCGACGCTACTCATCGTCATACTGCTCCTACTCTCGTGGGCTGCTTACCTACTACTCCGTCCTGCGGGGCGCACGAGTCAGCAGGAGTACTACGCCTACATCACCGACACGACTAGCAGCGAGGCGCTGATGACGACTATCACGAAGGAGCTAGAGATCAAGAACCCCACCCTGCTCCGTAGCGTGGCTCGCCTCGTACGCATCGAGGAGAGACTGCGCCCGGGACGCTATCGGCTAAGCCCTGATATGAGCATCCTCTCTATCTGCAAGACGATCAAGTATGGAGCTCAGACGCCGGTCAGGCTCTCCTTCTCCTCTATTCGTACGCAGGAGGAGCTGATCGACAAACTGACGGCTCCCCTGGAGATGAGTGCCGAGGAGCTACGCACGCTACTGCGAGACTCGGTCTACTGCGACTCGCTAGGCTTCACGACCGAGACGATACGCTGTATGTTTCTCCCAGACACGCACGAGGTCTACTGGAATGTATCCCCTAAAGAGTTGCTGCACAAGTATGAGCAGAGCTACCACAAGTTTTGGGATCAGAAGCGTACGGCGCTGGCTCAGGAGATAGGACTCACGCCGGTAGAGGTCTCTATCATAGCTTCGATCGTGGAGGAGGAGTCGAGCAAGACGGACGAGTATGGTGACATTGCGGGGCTTTACATCAATCGCTTGCACAAGGGTATGGCACTGCAGGCTGACCCAACGCTTAAGTTTGCCACGGGCAACTTCACGGCGCAGCGTATCGGCGGCGAGCTACTGAAGGCTGACTCGCCCTACAATACCTATAAGTATAAGGGTCTCCCGCCAGGTCCTATCCGCTATCCACAGATGACGACGCTGGATGCTGTGCTGCATCACACGCCGCACGACTACCTCTATATGTGTGCTCGGGCAGACTTTTCGGGGCATCACGCTTTCGCAGCTAATTACGCTGAGCACATGAGCAATGCTAGAGCTTATCAGAAGGCTCTAGACGAGCGGGGCATCACTGAGTAACGGCACCTGATGACGACACCTATGGACGGCGTGCCTCACTGGCTGGAGCGTACGGAGCTACTCCTCGGGAGCGAGACCTTGCGACGCCTTGCCGACAAGCATGTCCTCATCGTGGGGCTAGGCGGTGTGGGAAGCAAGGCGTGCGAACTCTTGGCGCGCTCTGGCATCGGTCGCTTTACGCTCGTAGATCACGACAAGGTCGATGAGACGAATATCAATCGTCAGGTGATCGCCTTTAGAGATACCATAGGGCGTCCTAAGGTAGAGGTGGTGGAGGAGCTACTGCATCGGATCAATCCGGACATAACGGTGGAGACGCATGCGGCCTATCTCTCGGGTGACAACATCCCCACGCTCCTCGCTACACATCACTACGACTATATACTAGACTGCATCGATACGCTCACGCCTAAGTGCGAACTGCTCCTCGCTGCGCATCAGCTGGGCATCCCGATCATCAGCGCTATGGGTGCGGGTGCTAAGCTAGATCCACGGCAGGTCTCCGTCGCTCCGATGAGTAAGACGCATATCTGCGCCTTGGCACGCTTCGTACGCAAGCGGCTTCGCCAGCTAGAGGCACCGCGTGCCGTCTTTGCCACACCATGCGTATACAGTAGCGAGCCATCGCGCGAGGAGGCTATACGTGCCCTACCCCACAGCGATCAGAACAAGCGCAGCATCGTCGGGACAATCTCTTACATGCCCCAGCTCTTTGGCCTTCACATGGCAGCCTACGTACTACAAGACCTCTCTACGCCTCAGTAAAAACGACTAAGCTTATGCCCACGCCTCTCGTCACTCTAGACTCTATCTGCAAGTCCTTTGGCTCGCTACAAATACTTAAAGAGATAACCCTCTCGATACATCAGGGGGAGATAACTTCTATCGTCGGTCCTAGCGGTGCGGGCAAGACGACACTCCTACAGATCATCGGGACGCTACTCAAGCCGGACAAGGGAGAGCTATCGATCGGCGGGGTCAATCCTTTTGCCCTCTCAGCCCAGAAGCAGGCGCACTTTCGCAATAAGCAGATCGGCTTCGTCTTTCAGTTTCACCAGTTGCTGCCTGAGTTCACGGCTGCTGAGAATGTAGCCATCCCGGCTATGATCGCTGGCATGAGCAAGCGACAAGCACTCAGCGAAGCGGAGCAGCTACTCACACAGCTGGGGCTGGCCGATCGTCTTAAGCACCGCCCGGCACAGCTCTCGGGGGGTGAGAAGCAGCGCACAGCCGTGGCGCGCGCCCTGATCAATCGCCCCACGCTGATCCTAGCCGACGAACCGTCGGGGAGCCTAGACACACAGCGCAAGGAGGAGCTCATAGAGCTATTCTTCGAGCTACGAGATCAGCTCGGACAGACCTTCCTGATCGTGACACACGACGAAGACTTTGCGCAGCGCGCCGACCGCACCCTCTCACTACAAGATGGGCGCATCATAGCCGACACGTACGCTCCCGACCAGCATGAATAGCTTCAAGAGAGGACGCACAGAGACCTGGGTGCTGATAGCCGTTAGCCTGATCATACTGGCTGCTATCGGCAAGGTGCTTTGGGACAACAACTACAATGCTCAGTCGCTCGCCCCTCTGACGGGGCAGACGATAAGCGAGCAAATGGGTGCCCTCGCCATAGACTCCATACAAAAACAGGCCAACAGGGGTACTTATGCACCACCTGTACAGCCTGACAAGTCACGTAAAGATGTAAGTAACGCCTCTCAAGGGGTCGAACTATCGGCAGACTACGTCGGTGCGCCTGAGCAGACGAAGTACAGCTCCCAACCGAAGCTACAAGCGGGACAACGCATAGACCTCAATGGTGCCGACACGCTCACACTGCAGCAAGTCCCCGGCATCGGTCCCAGCTTTGCTAGACGCATTGTGAAGTATCGTGACCAGCTAGGCGGATACTACACGGTACTGCAACTGCAAGAGATCTACGGCATGGAGCCTGATCGCTACCAGCGCATCAAGCCTTTCTTCTATATTGGCGTAAAGAATTACAGTACCCCCTTTGACGCTCTGCGTAGTGACAGCATCCCCTCACATCCCTACCTTAACTACCGGCAACAGGCAGCTCTAGCAAGGAGCATTCGCAAGAACGGTACCCTAGATTCGTGGCACCGCATTATGAGTCTAGAGGAGTTCAATCGGGATGACAGCGTGCGTCTCTCCCACTACTTTCACTTTAAGTGAGCCGGCTACCAGCCCGCCTGCCCTTTCATCACGCCCATCAGCTCGCCGGCAAAAGCAAATAGGAAGAGGATAAAGACGCACAGGAATGCGGTCAGATATCCGATCGTGGAGGCGCAGAGACGACTCTGAGGCTCCGAGGGGTGTACGTTGTAGAGCTTGACACGTAGCCAGCGATAGAGTAGATAGACAAGATACCCCAGCAGCAGCCCCACACAAGCGCCAGGCACCACATCTGTGATAAAGTGCACGCCTAGATAGACGCGACTATAAGCTGTGGTCAGTGCCAGCGCGAAGACCACCGCCGTGTACCAACGATTGCGGAAGGCCAGGGCGGTAAACATCGCCAGTGCCATAAAGTTCGTCGCATGCCCTGAGATGAAGCCGTAGCCCCACGCTTTGTAGCCGTAGACCGACTGCACTAAGTCTGCCGTAAGTGGATGATAAGAGGGTCGCAGCCGCTCGAAGTAAGGCTTGATCAAGCCACTGGAGAGTTGGTCGGCTACGGTAATCAAGAGAGCAATCATCAAGACGAGGAGGATCGACTCGCGAAGTGGCTTCTTGGCAAAAAGAAAGATGACTAGTCCGAAAGCAACGGCGATCCACGGCCAGCGCGAAGAGATGAGATACATAAAAGCGTCCCAATAAGGCGTGTGCGCCGCATTGATGGCTAAAAAAGTGTCTCGCTCCCAGAGTGCTAACTGCTCAACCATAGTTTCTATCCTTCTATCATGAGGGAGTGCTTTACCAGCTGAGGCACTCCTCTGTTTTTACTTTTGCTGTTTTTACTTTTGGGCACTGACGACCTTTTCGATAGCCGTACGTGCTATTTGTCCGGAGATGCCATCAGGCAGGGTCACCGCTAGGTAAGCTTGACCATGATCCTCGACGTCGATACACATCTCAGCACCGTCATACAGCTCCATCATCGGAGTAGCTACGGACGGATCATCCTCCAGAGCATAGAGCGGAGCCTTGACACCGCAGAGTACCGCCACATCTGTCTGCTGATCGTAGTGACGACGATGTAGTATCATGAGTAAGGTACAGCCCCACAAGACGATCAGGGCCAGCATCGCATAAAACGATCCTCGCCGCACCCGCCTAGAGCAACCTAAGAAGAAAGCCAAGCAAGTGACTATGCTCCCCACAAAAAGCACGACCGAAGCAACAAGCCACCCATTCATCGGAACCGCATAAGCGCATGCATCAGACCAGCGACGCACGATCGGGTACTCCATGGCGGGCATATTCATCCTCGCCTCCTCGACGAGACGCAGATTGTGCCGTGCCTCTGAGTAGTCGGGCGCTAGTAGCAAGGCTCTGCGATAATTCAGGATCGCTCGGCCCCTCTGCTCCACCTCATTGTAAGCAGCACCAGCACGATAGTAGCAGAGACTCTGCAGGCTCTCCTCGGCAGCAGTCTCCTGAGCCAGATGGCTATACATCTCGGCCGCCTGCTCGTAGCGACCAGTAGCATAAGCAGCGTCTGCCTGCACAAGAGCTTCGGGCGGCGTACCCTCTGCGAGATCAGCACGACTACAAGAGCATAGTGCGAGAAGCTCCACAAGAAGCATCATCACACCACACCCAAACTTACAGCCTCTATGTCGTACTATCATATCCTTTTACTCTTCAAACCTGCGCATAGGCACTCATCGCCTCCGTTGCCTGGACTCAAGACCGATCGTCCACCGTCAACACCTTAGTATGAGAGCGTGAGAGAAGCCCCTAGCTTATGACCTTATTATAGATATGGTGAAGTCCCCAGCACCTAGGAGAGAAAGGCCTTGCGACAGGGGATACAGGGCAATAAGAAGCGCGCTCAAGGCTAGAGTCTACGCAATGTGTGATCGAGTTGGGATTCGAACCCAAGACCTACTGCTTAGAAGGCAGTTGCTCTATCCAGCTGAGCTACTCGACCTATATTATATGTTATCACAGCGCGACCTCACATCTGTCGTGTCAAGAGGTAGCTGATACGTCCTGCACATGCGCATTACCGCTACGGCTCGACAAAGGTACAAAAAACTATTCGCCCCCCAAAATATAGCTTAGCCCAGCCTTTCGGGATTGAGGTTCGCACTAAACTATTGACCAGTTCAAATAAAGTTCGTACCTTTGCCCTCCGAAGTAAGGATAGACGTACTGTCCTTGAAATATTCTCATCACAACAAACGTAATACAAAGAATAGCAAGTATGATAATTGTACCAATCAAGGAGGGCGAAAACATCGAGCGTGCACTCAAGCGTTACAAGCGTAAGTACAACGACATCGGTATCGTTCGTGATCTCCGCAAGCGCCAAGCATTTCAGAAGCCCTCAGACGTCAATCGTCGTATGATGGAGAAGGCTCGCTACGTGCAGTCACTTCGTCAGGAGGAGCTAGACGCTTAAAAGACTTATTAGAGACTCCACGCTCCGAGCGATCTATACGGCTCAGCGAGTAGCGAGTGCTCATTGATGAAATATTTGCGTAGGGAGTCCCCCACCGGGGACACTCCCTACGTCTTCTATACCCAGTACTACTCATCTGTACATGTTGAGAGGTGCTGGGCTTTCTTGTGTTATATTCTCAGGACTAAGGGGAGACTGTTGACTTTTGCAACAGTCTCGAGGGGGTAGATCTGCGGCTTTACGACAGGAACTCACCCTCGGCGTAACAATAACGAAACAGCTTAGAGTGGCATTTGTTAATATGTTTAGTTACTTTTGCAAGTAAATGGAGGTGCAGTGGCTTTTCTGAGCACTTAACACGAAAGGCTCTATCTGTAAATACACTAGACTAAGAATACTAATCACTAACACACAACAGAATATATGGTGAAACGCTTATCACTTATCATCACAGCACTCGCACTCCTACTAGCGAGTAGCATCTCGGCACTTGCGCAGGTGCAGGTGACGGGTACAGTACTAGAGGAGGGCTCTGACGAGCCTATGCCTAGTGTAGCCGTTTACACAGATGGAGGAGCATCAGGCACCTACACAGAGGGCAATGGATCCTTCCAGCTCAATGTGGCGGCCGGTAGTCAGCTCACCGTGAGCTTCATAGGCTATGAGACCTTGACGCTACGGGTCCCAGCATCGGCTCGGGGTAGCTATGACTTTGGCAAGGTCTACATAGCTACCAGTGCCATCGGACTAGACGAGGTGCGCGTCATCGCATCGGTCGTTCCCAAGGATCGACTGACACCAGTGCCCGTCTCCAACGTCACGATGAAAGCGATCCAGACGCAAGCTCCAAACATTGAGTTCCCCGAGCTACTCAAAGCGACGCCCTCAGTCTACGTGACCAAGGGTGGCGGTGGCTTTGGCGACTCCCGCATCAACCTGCGTGGCTTTGACTCTAATAATATAGGTGTCCTGATCAACGGTGTGCCTATCAATGATATGGAGTCAGGCAAAGTCTACTGGTCCAACTGGGCTGGTCTCAACGACGTCAGCAGCTTCATCCAGGTGCAGCGTGGTCTAGGTGCCTCTAAGCTAGGACTCTCGTCCGTCGGAGGTACCATCAATATGGTGACCAAGAGCACCGATGCCAAGAAGGGCGGTAGCATCTACACAGGTATAGGTAATGACGGCTTCCTCAAGACCTCTTTCAATGTCTCTACGGGCCTTATGGACAATGGCTGGGCCATCTCTCTCGCAGGCTCTCGTAGCCAAGGCGACGGCTACGTCCGTGGTACTAACTTCGTCGGCTGGAGTTACTTCGTCAACGTCTCCAAGCGCATCAACGACCACCACCGTCTATCCTTCACCGCCTTTGGAGCACCTCAATGGCACAACCAGCGCGGACAGATGTACCTCATCGAGGACTATCACAACGCTCCTGAGGGTCGTCGCCTCAACCGTGGTTACGGCTATATGAACGGACAAATCGAGGGCGGTGCCTACGCTCGCAACTTCTACCACAAGCCTCAGATCTCCCTCAACCACTACTGGGATATCAATAAGGAGAGCAGCATCTACACCTCCGTCTACGCCTCTATATCTCAGGGTGGTGGCCGTCGCATACGTGGTGCTAAGACGGACTGGCTCACACTCGACTACAACACCGGTAGGCCGAAAGACCCCGCAGCCTTTATGGGTACTCCCGATGGCTTGCTAGACTTCGATCGTGTTATGGAGGCCAATAAGGCTTCCAACAACGGCTCGCAGCTTATCTTCAGCAATGCGGTAAACTCGCACAACTGGTACGGCCTACTCTCCTACTACACCAACAAGTTTAGCGACCTCTTCAAGCTGACCGCCGGCTTCGACGGACGCTTCTACCAGGGCATCCACCGTGAGGTCATCGACAACCTACTCGGCGGTGACTACTACATCGAGCCTCAGAGCTCATCGACCAAGCTCATGTACCACAAGCCCTACCAGCCGCTCAAGGTGGGCGACCATATCCAGTTTGACAACATCGGCGAGGTACTCTGGAACGGACTCTTCGCACAGGGTGAGTTCACGGGCGAAAACTTCAACGCCTTCATCTCTGGTGCTATCTCGCACAAGGGCTATCGCTACGTCAACCTCGGCGGTACAGGCGAGAAGTACGACGCGCTGACCCCTCCCGACAAGATTGTCTCTCCGTGGGCTACTTACCTGCCTTGGAGCGTCAAGGCTGGTGCCAGCTACAAGTTCCTCGAGCACAGCAACGTCTTCGTCAATGCAGGTTACTTCACCATTGCGCCCTACTTCCGCAATGTCTTCTTCCGCTACAACACGACCATCAATACGGGTGCTAAGTATGAGCGCGTCTTCACGGGCGAGGTCGGCTACGGCTTTAAGATGCAAAACCTTCGCATCGACCTCAACGGCTACTACACCAAGTGGCTGGACAAGAGCCTCACACGCAATATGGGCAACAACACAACGGCCAATATCTCTGGTCTAGATGCTCGCCACGCGGGCGTCGAGCTGGAGGCTACCTACACGCCGATCAAGCCGCTTGACATTCGCTTCATGTTCTCTTGGGGCGACTGGATCTGGGCTGACGATGTCAAGGCTGATGTCTTCGACGATGCACAGCAGTATGTCGGCACGATCAATGCTTTTGTCAAGGGGGTACACGTGGGCAACTCAGCTCAGATGACCTCTGCACTCGGTATCTCATGGGAGGCACTCAAGGACTTCCGCCTCAAGGCTGACCTCAACTATGCGGGCAAGAACTACGCAGACTTTGATCCGACGAACCGCACCAAGGAGACTGACAAGGTGGACGCTTGGCGCCTACCCGACTACGTCACGCTAGACCTCGGTGCTAACTACCGCTTTAACATCGGCTCTTGTGACGCTACCGTCTACATCAATGTCAACAACGTGACCAACACCGAGTACATCTCCGACGCTCGCGATGGTAAGAATCACGACATGAAGTCAGCACTCGTCTACTACGGCTTTGGCACGAACTGGGCGACTGGTCTACGCATTAACTTCTAACTCTCAGACACGCAAATAATATGAAACAGATCACACAGCTCCTCGCAGCCGCAGCACTCCTGCTGCTCACCGCCTGCAATCCGATGGAGCAGATATACAAAGAACTAGACTCGGTAGACCATCCAATAGAGAAGAGCGTCGCCTACGCACTCACCGATGCCGACTACAAGACGATCGCCGCAGCTTTTACCAAGCAAGAGGAGGCAGGCTACACTGGTTCCAGCAAGGAGGAGTTTATGAAAGAGGTCAAGCATGAGGCGAACTATGTCAAGACGAACCGCACCCTCACCGCGTGGGTCTCTCCGGAGAAGTATGTCCCAGCCCTCGTGGCTAAGATGTACCCCGAGTGGGGCAAAGGCTCTGCCGTGACCGTCTCTTATGCCATACAGCAGGATGCCGCTTTGGACAAACTCATCTCAGTCGAGGTCTCAGCAAACGATGCTACCAAAGCTGGCCTCACGGCAAAAGACCCTAACAAGCTCTCTAAAGATGAGATCACTAAGCTCGGCAAGTACCTCGCAACGACCTACGCTGAGAAGGGCACTAGCTACCTGGCGAAAGTTGCTCTCGCTGAGGGACAGCGCAACATGCTCTTCATCGGAGAGCGTCTCGCCGATAGCCGCACCTACAGGGTCATCTCACCCACTGAGTACCAAGCCATAGGCAGTAAGCACGGCAACTTCAGCAGCTCGAAGCTCCCCGAGCGGTACATTCCGCAGCTACTGCAGCAGAGCATGCCGTATGCTCAGCCAGGGAACCAGATTATCGTAGTTTACGAGTGGTTTGACAACAAGGTCACCACGCCTGAGTACCAGAGCTTCAAGCTAGAGGGCAATCAGTGGCGTGTGGCTCAGACCGCAAGCCAGTTTGTCAACATCGGCAAGCAGTGGATCTTCGACCCGACCATCCGCTTCACGCTGACGGCCGACGACTTTATGATACTGCACGCGTGGGTCAAGGCCAATAAGCCCGACTACATCAGCGAGAAGTACCCCGACAATGAGGAGTGGTGGTTCTGCGGTAGTGCTCACTACAAGAACTTCAACATCGACGCTAACAAGAGCGTCGGTCCTCGTCCCGATGAGGAGGGCAAGTCTACCGAGGAGCTATTCAAGCTACGCCTAGAGCGCATCAAGGAGGGTCTCAAGCTCATCCTCAAGGCGCACTATGCGGACAAGCCTGCACAGACCAACGGCATCGACCAGATGTACGTCATCACTACAGGTCTGCGACAAAACTACACCAATAGCACCGTGACCTTCACCTACAAGGGTCTCGGCGGTGGCAACTTCGAGTACGTCTCCGGTCCAGACGCGATCTAACCTGACGCTCTGAGACATCGCCTTAGACCAGGCGATGCCTGACGACTCAACACCTTTAGGGGCAGTCGGCTCATCGGCCGGTTGCCCCTATTCGTTTGCCTCAGCCTACGGTCAGTCCCCAGCACTCCCCCACCCGAACAAACCTTCGCTGCGCACTCCGAACCCTTCTTATCACACTGAATCCGTATCACTTACGAGTTCCAAAAATAGTTCCCCTCTTGGAACTTTTTAGTTCCAAGGGAGGAACTTTTTAGTTCCAGCGGAGGAACTATTAGGGGGAAGGGCATTAGGGAGAGGATTGCGGGTAAGTAAATGGAAATGAGAGGGATTTGCAGTGTTTCTCTATGT
>ERZ773148.230-NODE-230-length-48464-cov-20.720734_pt1 | contig 48464 bp, 28 predicted proteins | sample MGYA00580846_ERZ773148 | MGnify/ENA primary metagenome ERZ773148 (study PRJEB29015, sample SAMEA2737879) | human gut metagenome | biome: human gut; feature: human-associated habitat; material: faeces | place: China | collected 2012 ... | reverse complement strand
AGACTGTTGCATAAAGGCGAATCGCTGTGTTGCTTTCGGGATTCGGCTTCGGTTACATACGGAGGTATGCTCCCTTCAGACCTCACCCTCAGCGCCTTGCGCTTTATCCATTCTGCAAAGTCAGGACAATCTTGCAAGCAAGATAGTGAGACTGTTGACTTTTGCAACAGTCTCACTATGGCTATGCTACACAGACATACACTACTGACTCTTATCACGCTTTGGCTCTTGCTCCTACCAGAGCTTAGCTTTGCTATGTCGTATACGACTCCTCCGCCAGCTATCGGCATCACAGGACGTGTACGCAATGCTAAGGACCACGCTCCTATCGGGTGGGCTACAGTAGGAATCAGCGAGACCAATCAGGGTGTAGTCTGTGATGCTGATGGTCGCTTTACTCTGCCTCTCCGACAGGGGGGTACCTACACACTGGTAGTGCGCTGTGTCGGCTTCGCTCCATATAGTCGCACGCTTTCGGTCCAGGGGCTAGAGCAGCTTGACATCTCCCTACGTAGGTTGAGCATTGAGCTCCCTGAGGTGGAGGTGCTGGGTGCCTACCGTAAGGACAAGAGCGAGGTGGTCATCGGTCAGGAGGCGATGCAAAACATACAGCCAGTCTCGATAAAAGATATCTTGCTCCTACTCCCAGGTGCTGTGACCACGACGCCTGGCATAGGAGACTTCAAGGGGGTGACCAATCGTCAGGTAGGACAGGACGACAATAGCTCCCTCGGCACCTCAATCATGATAGACGGTGCTCCTATTACCAACGATGCCTCTCGTGTGCAGATGCAGGGGCTGACTGGTATGAGTCGCTTCTCGACCTATCTGCCTGATCGGGTGGTCACGAGGCGTAGCTCGCTCAACTCGGGGATCGATCTGCGTACGCTCTCAACCAATCACTACGACCGTGTCGAGGTAGAGCAGGGTATCAGCCCCGCCTCTGAGGGTAATCTAAGTAGTGGAGCGATCAAGCTACACCCTAAGCGAGGTGTGACGCCCTGGGAGGGTCGTGCCAAGGTAGACCCGCTCTTCAAGTTGGTTTATATAGGCAAGGGTATAGCTCTCGGCTCTACGGGCTACAACAGTCTACACATGGGCGGCGATGTGGTAGACTATCGGAGTGATCCTAGAGAGCGTCTAGAGCGCTATACAAGAGCTACGGCGCAGCTCTCCTACGCCTATCATAGAGACCTAGGTGATACTGGAGGTGTGCTAGACGTGACCGCTACGCTACACCAGACCGCCTCTATACAAAACAGTCGCACGGACGAGCTGGTAGAGCAGCAAGATGAGCGATACAATACAGAGTACTACCGCACGACACTGGTTGCTAATGCTCGCTGGTCACCTCAGCTCTCATGGCTCAGGACTTTGTCGTGGAGATCAACGGTGGACTATACCTACGATCTTCTCAGTCGTAAGTATCTCTATCTATCTGGGCGAGGTCCTGCTGTCATGCCTATCAGTAGGGAGATGGGACTACAAGAGGGCGAGTTCCTCCCCACCTCTTACTATGCTTACTACAAGATGGATAATCAGCCCTTAGCACTCCAGACCACACTATCGGGTGAGAGTCCTATGACCTGGCTGGCTCCTCTACAGCAGACACTACTATATGGTATCGACTACTCCATTGCTAAGAACTGGGGGCGAGGTGCCGTCATAGACCCTTCACGCCCTCCTTATCCTGGTGACAATACGTTTATATGGGTTCGCCCCAACTATGCCATCCCAGCGCTCTCGAGTATAGCAGCCTTCCTAGAGGATCGACTCTTCGTCTCATTAGGCAGTCACCGCATAGATGGCAACGTGGGCCTACGTGCTACGCAGATGCTCAATCTACCACACAACTATCGTCTAGCGCACGAGATACTCCTCGACCCACGCATCAAGCTCTCGTGGACCTATACAGCACCTTCGGGCTTTGCCACGGCTGTGCGCCTAGGATATGGCGTGGCTCACAAGCTGCCCACGCTAGACTACCTATATCCAGACAACGTCTATCGATACTTCTCCGCTCTTAACGCCTATTACAGCGACCCAAAGAGAGACCACTTGATGACTCACGCTATCAAGCACGACCCCTCCAATCCTAATCTAAGGGCTATGAGCAATGAAAAGAAGGAGATCGGTATAGATCTCTCTTATCAGCGCTATACGCTCGCTGTGACGCTCTTTCAGGAGGATATGAATAGCGGGTATGCCTACGCTCCAGCCTATTATCCGATCACTTATCCCACCTATCGCCGTCCTATCGGAGGCTCGCTCCCAGCGGGTAAGAGACCTGTCAAGGAGGACTTCTACGAGGACCTTTACCAAGACTTTACCTCGCTCTCAACGGTGCAAAACTCTGAGCGAACGGTGAAGCGTGGCATCGAGTACCGTCTGCGGACTCCTTACTTTAAGGCTATCCGCACGCAGTTTGAGCTCAATGGCGCTTACTACCACACGCTATACGCCTCTGCTATACCCGTTATGTACCGTCCGGAGATTATTGAGTTCGACGTTAAGTACCCTTACGTAGGTATCTACGGCAAGGGGGATCATCGTCACTACCACCGTGTCAATACCAATCTATGGGCTACAACGCACATTCCCGAGTGGGGGGTGATACTGACCAACTTCTTTCAGGTGATATGGTTTAGCAAGTCTTACTATGGGCGTGAGCAGAGTCCTTACCCCTATGAGCTGATGGATCTGAATGGTCGCAAGCTACCTGTCGGTGAGAAGGAGATCGCACAGATGAATGACCTCTCCTCTCCGATGCGCTACCTCAATAGATCTCTCGATGAACTCTACTATCGGGCGAATATAAAGCCTATATCTGTGCGTATGAGCTTCAAGGGTACGAAGCAGCTAGGCGAGCACATCCGGCTCTCATTCTTTATCGACAACATTATAGACATCTCTCCAAAGTATCTGCAGAAAGACAAGACGACGGCTCGTGAGTGGGTCGTACCTTACTTTGGACTAGAGACCTCCGTAAAGTTTTAGCACACTATGTATCTACACACCTTTACCCACTCCTCTCTATCTATCCGTAGCTTCGCCCTTTGCTTACTACTGCTCGGCTATGTAGTGGCAGTAAAGGCGCAGACGCCCGCTTCCCCCTTTATCATAGGGCAGGGAGAGGTCTATAGCTCTGCGCTCCAAAGGTACTATGAGGAGATCACACCACGAGCTGAGGATAAGCTTGCTAAGGTGCGCTACACAATCCCAACGGAGATACCGCAAGACACAACGTATGCTCTCGTGGGGCTACGGAGTAACTACCTCTCTCAGGACGGGGTCAGAGCTCCTTACGAGGGAGCCACGGAGACGGCCGGAGAGCTGCTGGCGATGGGTGTGGCAAACTTCAAGCATCGAGGTCGTCTCAGTGGCTATGTCTCCGTAGGCTTAGGCTATCAGGGAGCGATAGGATACTCAGCCATACGACAGCCTGAGTACTACCTACCATACCTTGTCGCTGACACTTCTGGTGGTGACTATCGCTACGAGCATTATATCGCAGGCGCTCTCTATGCCCTCAGACGAGGTGCCTCAGAGCTGGGTGCTGGGCTACACTTCGCTGGGGAGATAGCCTATAAGTACGAAGACCCTCGTGTCTACAATACAACTGGTACTCTCCAAGCGACCCTAGGCTACAAGCATCACTTTAGCTCGCTAGATCTATCGGCTACGCTACATGCACTCTATCATCGTAAGTATATGAACTTATGGCTCTGGAAACCCTCACAGCAGGACAAGTTTCCGCTAACGTACGGCTTTGGGATGGTGGATGTGCAGAACACTAAAATCTTCTTTGGCACCTCTCGTATGCACTATATGGGAGGTGTGGCGGTAGACCTACTATTAAGGAGTAGACAGCGTGAACTCGGAGCTCCTCACTATACGCTCTTACTCTCTGACCAACTCTACAAGATGCGTACGGAAGAGTCGTCCGCTGCTGGGCTCTTCGGGCTCCTTAATAATAATGTGAGACTGATCAGTAGTGCGGAGTGGGGGAGATGTACCTTAGCTCTAGAAAGTACCATACTACATCGTCTAGGCACCGAGTATATCTATGCGACCCACCAGCCAGACCAAGAGCATCTCACTATCACAGATCTACGCCAGATCGGTCAGCGACAGACCTATCGGCAGGCAGACTACGATACTCAGCTCAGAGGACGCTATCAGATCCCCCTCTCCTCTAGACATCAGCTAGCTCTCTCCCTCGGTGGGGGCTATCACTATCATCAGGAGCTTTACAAGGGGAGTTCTAATCACATAGACTATAGTGTCGTGAGACCCTGGGCGGGCTGTGACTATCGGTACAGCGATCGTCTCTACACGGCTCTCTCCGTGGCGTATCGTCTACCGCTCTCATCGACCTATGTCGTGGAGCGTGGCTACAAGGATCAGCTCGACTACCAGCTGGCTTACCTGCCTCTACTGAGCCAGCTCAAGTCTGGTCTAGAGCTTAGATGGCACAGTCAGCTATCTATCCCACTGCCACGTAGCCAAGCGATGACCATAGGCGTGGATGCCTTCTACGCTCCTAACCGACTAACCCCAAGACGACCTCTCTACGAGGGTAGGCCGACTACTTCCTCGGGTATATTTAGCCATCCAGAGCTAATCGGGGAGCAGGCACGCTCCTACGGACTCCTCCTCTCCTTGACTTACCATATCTAATTCCTTTGCTTCTGCGCGCCATACCTCTGGAGCGCGATTACCAATCCAATAAACCAACTATAAGCTATGCACAAGTATATACTCTACTTCGTCTTACTCTTTCTACCTCTGACGATCTTTGCTCAGCAGAGCGAGGCCATCAAGATTACTACAGACAAGAAGATAGGCGAAACCATTACCCTCAATATCATTGCCAATGGAGATATCACCATCGAGGGACTAAAGGGTATCTACGACCCAGCCGAGGATGTCTCTTATGAGATCCTGTCTCAAGAGATTACTTTCACAGGACCGATCACTGACTTCAACGCCAATGGGTGTGGCATTACAGACATAGATTTGTCTCGCGCTTTGTCGCTGGAGTGGCTCGCGATCAATGACAATAAGATACGCAAGCTGAACCTATACTACTGCGACTATCTAGCGCAGCTCCAGTGTGCTAACAATCTTATTAAGGAGTTAGATCTCACGCTAAATGAGCAGCTACAGCAGGTCTTTGTGGACAATAACTATCTCAAGCAACTAGATCTAAGCAACTGCCCACAGCTCTCCACGCTCAATTGTAGTGGCAATATGATCTCCACGCTAGACTTTGCTGATTGTCCCTTCCTCAACCAGCTCTTCATCTACTCCAATAGGTTTATGGCTGAAGGGATAGACAGCCTCATCGCTCATCTGCCCAATCTGACACCCAATGCACAGCGAGGTTCCATCGTGGTCTTAAGTAAGGTGGATCCTTACGAGCAGAACACTATCACCCAGGAGCATATTGACCAGCTACAAGCTAAGGGCTGGATCGTCAAGTGTCGTACAAGTAGTGACATCTACCAGTCCTATGACAAGAGCCTCCCCATAGATCGCTCAGATCTCTCCTTTACAACCTTTTATCCAGAGATAGAGCTCGGAGAGCCTATATCCTTCACAGTGCGAGTCAAGGAGGGGACCGAGCTCCTTATGCGAGGGGTCAAGGGGGAGTGGCGCAATGGAGAGCGCATCCAGTATATACTAGATAAGCCCGCCATCACAGTGCGAGGTGCTATCGAAGAGATCGTAGCTGACAGTTGTAAGATATCAGCGCTCTTTCTGGATCAGCTACCTATTGCTACCCGTCTAAGCTTTGCGGGCAATCAAGTAGAGGATATGTGCTTTAGGGCTATGCCGAGACTGCGCTCCTTCATCTGTAGTCAGGGGCATCTATCAGAGGTGCTCGTGCAGCAGATCGTAGACGGGCTACTGATGATCCCTGAGTCTGAGAGTCCAGCTATACTAGGTATCTATGATGACTCGGTAAGACCTGAGACGAATCAAATGCGCCCCAAGCAAGTCGCTGAGGCTAAGGCTAAGAGATGGCAACCCTCCCAGTGGGATGCTTCCTCTCACACATGGATACCCTACGAGGGTAATCACAGAGCATGCGAAGCTCCACTTCAGACGGAGCCTTACCAGTGCTTTGTCGAAGGTGCTGGCATAAGGGTCAGAGGAGAGGAGTTGCTCTCCAAGACACTCACCATCTACACGCTAGATGGTACACAGCTCTTACAGACTACACTCACCCACACCGATAGCTACATACCTCTATCTAAAGGTGTGTACATATTGCGCATAGGTAGTAGTAGCCGTAAGCTCATCATCTGAAGTTGGATTTTTGACTTATCATATCTAATTCCTCTTATGAATATTCTCAAGCAATTATTCTTCCTTGCCTCTCTTGGCATAGCAACCTGCGTCACAGCTCAGAGTACCGCGGAGTCCATAACTATAACTCCTACGGGACAGTATAGCGAACTCACTGGCTATATCTCTGGTGAACAACTGTGGATTGACTTAAATGGCAATAAAACTCTTGACTCTGGCGAAGCTGTCCAGTCTGGTAAGAAGATGGTCAAGGCATTGCAAAACAACCATCTCCCCTTGACAATCTATGGCAAGACGATAACAGAGCTGATACTACAAAACAGTGAGACCCCAGATCAAATCAAAGCCATAGATCTGACCGCAGCGCACTCTCTCACTAAGCTAAACCTCAGGGGAAACCCCATCGTTGGTGAGCTTAGTCTCCAGTCTTGTCCAAGCATTGCTGAGGTCAATCTGAGAGAGACGATGCTAGAAGTGATCAATGCGACAGCTTGCTATTCGCTCACCCATCTATACGCCTCGGATAGTCCTAAGCTTCACAGCCTCCTCCTCTCAGATTGCAATAGACTATCGTGGCTCGAAGCTGATCGATGCGCTCTCCAGAACCCGATACTCAGGGGGGCCATATCGCTTTCCTCCATTCATCTAGATGACAATGAGCTGAAGGAGCTAAATATCCCGATGGCTTGTACCAATCTCAAGGTCGTTAGTGTATCCAATAATCCGAACCTAAAGGAGCTGTCTATCCGTGCACTCGCTACCGTGACTGGGCTCTACGCCTCTCGTTGTGGGCTTACTGCTATAGATCTCTCTCGAGGTGCTCTGCTAGAGAGCGTAGATCTCTCTTGCAATGAGCTTCGCGAGCTTACCCTACATGTCAATCCGACACGCCTCAAGGAGCTTCGGATCTACCAAAACAACTTCTCGTTAGAGCGTATGAAGCAACTCGTGTCTACGCTTCCTGCAGATGATAAGTCTAGAGAGGAGAAGCGTTTCATAGCTATCAATACGCAGGGTATAACGCCCCGAGAGGCAAATGTCTGCTCTAAGAGTGTTGTCTCTCTGGCGAATAGTCTAGGATGGGATGTCTATGACTATCACGGTGGTGTAGAGCAACTTTACGCAGGCTCTAGTGACCCAACGATTGACCCGACCAAGGAAGGATTTATTATTACGACTCAGCAACAACGTGGGGGAGAGCTCTCTCTTGACTTGAAGGGGAGCAATCTCTTTATAGATCTCAATGGCAACAACCTCTGCGACCCTGGTGAGAGTCTTCAGGTGGGACATAATCGCATCACTCTCTCGGAGCGAAACATCGTAACCATCTACGGATCTGACATAACAGAGGTGCGTATCCCCAATGGTCAGCTAAAGGGTGTCGATCTTGCTCAGGCTCCTCATATAGAGTCTCTAGATCTTAGTCATAACCTGCTGGAGTTTGTTGACCTATCTGCACAGCAACAGCTCAAAGAGCTAGACCTAAGTCACAACTACCTGAGAAGCCTCCTGCTACCCTCGCGAGCCCCAATGAACAAGCTCACACTAGCTTTCAATCAAATCTTTTCGATAGAGCTACCCGCCTATCACGATCTGCAGGAGCTTTGGCTTAGCAACAATAGTCTTACCTCCTTTAACCCGCTAGCCCTCAAGTCGCTTCAAGAGCTACATGTTGAAGTCAATAAGATAGATCTCATAGCAATGCGAGATCTAGTCTCACAGCTACCTACCAAGGCGACCTCAGAGACTAAGGGTAAGCTGTACGCAGTTGATACCACTGCCCCCGATGAGGGTAATCATATCTCCAAGAGTATGGTCACCACAGCACGTTCCAATGGATGGTCGGTCTACAATGGCCAGACAGCTGATTACGAGGGCGAGCCTGACCAAAAGCTCGGAGAGCGTGCCGAGCGTATTGTCATAACTGTCAGCTCCGAGGATTCCACGCTACTCTCATTCTTCCCTAAAGGGGAGGATTGCTGGGTTGATCTCAATGGCAACGATAGCTATGACCTAGGTGAGGAGATTGACGCAAGCGCAGGACGTAAGCATCAGATTAGGGTCGGCAGTAAGCAGACCTTCGTACTCTATGGTCGGCAGATTACAGAGTTGCGGATCAATGACCAAGCACATGTTTCTAAGGTAGATGCCTCCGAGGCTCACTCGATAGAGCTACTATGGGTTCGAGACAACGACCTATCGGAGATTATACTGCCTAAAGGCAAGACACTCAAAAATCTAGATCTCTCCAATAATAAGCTCTCTGGAGATATAGACCTGCGTCCCTACACTGCTCTTGAGGAGCTATTTCTAGTCACCAACGCTTATCAGGGCGTTGCTGTGTCGGGGTTGCAGCAACTAAAGGTCCTATCTCTGAGCGAGAACAAGCTCTCTACGATAGACCTTACAGGTTGTGATAACCTGCAGGAACTGTACCTAGCGTCTAATCAATTCGCAAGCGTGGACTGTAGTCACCTCCACAAGCTGGAGACGCTTTCGGTCTTTAGAAATCAGATCAAGCGTCAAGCTATGCAGCAACTCATTGATGCCCTAAACGACATCGCTCCATCGTCCAAGATACGTGGCAAAATCTTCAACGTCCTCTATGTCACCAGAGATGGTCAGCCATCTCTAGAGGAACACAACGAGCTGACGCCAGAGCAGATCAAGCAGGCCGAGCAGAAGCAGTGGACCGTCAATGGCTGGAAGGAGGGTGGTGGCGTCACCGTCATCACAGCTCTTCAAGAGTGTGTCACTCCATCAGTGGATGCCTTGACTTGGTACCCGATAGAGAGTGGATGGGTCATTGCTCCACAGCATCTAGATGGTACGGCTATCCTCTCCGTCTTCTCACTCGATGGGGCACTGATATATAGAGGTCTTGCTGATCAAACGCTTGAGATACACACGCCACTTCATAAGGCTTTGTTAGTCTATGGAGATCTGCGCTATCTACTGATACGATGAGAGACTTATAGACAACTATATCATAACTTACATTTCAACAAATACAATCTATGACAAAACGAATACTTTACCCGATTGTCTTTGCCCTGCTGCTCCTTTTGGGAGGATGGGGCAGTAAGGCAAGCGGTCAGTCTAGCGGAGCGACTTATGCCGTCCGCTACACCCTGCCCAAGGGGGTCTCTGCCCTAAGATGTGTTACCTACTTCCCCCCAGAGGGCAAGGTGGTAGTAACATCAGGACGCAAGATTCCTGCGGGCGTACAGCTCACCTTTACGGCAACTGTAGAGGATGGCTATGAGATCGACCACTGGATGGTCAATGGTGAGCTCGCCCAGCATGAGCCTGAGGGCTATGGCGGTGCTAAGATGATGGAGATGGAGATGCCCGAAGAGGACATCGATGTCGTCATCGTGATGAAGGAGCCTGAGACGGCTACAGATGAATGCACAGTCACATTAGAGAGTTCCGCAGGAGGACATCTCACGGCTTTCTATGTCGATAGGGATCCATTCACTCAAGAAGAAGATAAGGTTTATGTATATAATGGCGATCCCGTACCTAAGAACATCACGCTCGAAGTGAATGCGATACCTGATATGGGGGCAAAGATCGGTAAGTGGTACCTAGATGATGTCGCTATAAGTGGATCAGAGGGGAGCACTCGACAGACCTTTGTAATTCGTAAGGATACAAAGATTAAAGTAGACTTTGAGTCTTCAGGACAGAGCTTTGAGGGGGTCGTCTTTACATTCCAAGAGGACACTCCCGAGGGCACCATTACTGCCTATTACGAGGATGACAACTTCAATCACAAAGCCTTCCACTCGGGAGATAAAGTCCCTATGGGTAAGATGGCTTACTTCACTGCTACCCCAAAAGCGGGTTACGAATTTGACTATTGGACCCTCAATGGAGAGAAAGGAAGTCCCTATCTGATGGTTGTCGACGAGCACACCTGTAAGCTTACTGCAGAAGAAGACGACACCATCGGTGCCGTCTTCAAGCAGACCACTCCAGCAGGGCACAAGATTACGCTTACAGCTGGTGAGGGGGGGACGCTCCAGTGCTTCCTATCTACTGGTCCAGAGGTACAGTCTGGTAGCACTGTCGATGACGGTGTAGCTCTACGGTTCACCGCTAAACCTATGAAGGGCTACAAGACAGATCAGTGGACGATCAATGGCGAGCCATTTGCAAAGGGCAAGGGTAAGAACACCATCATCCAAAAAGCTGACAAGCCACTCAATGTCGAGGTCTCCTTCCTCAAGGACATAGAGCTTTACACGGTCGAGTATGTCGCAGAGGAGGGTGGTACTATCAAGAGTGCCACATACTATGATCGTACTACTCACAACTACGTAGACTTTCAGAGTGGCAAGGAGCTACCCAAGGACTCCGAGGTTGACATTGAGGTCGAGCCAAAGGCGGGCTATGTCGTAGACCTCTGGTATCTCAATGATCAGCCTATTGATGCTTCCAAGGGTAAAACTAGCCAAACCATCACGATCAGTAATAATAGCAAGATCCGCATCACCTTTGCTACTAAGCCCAAGCAGACCGTAACGTACACAGCTAGCACTGGTGGTACCATCCAAGGTACTCTACTAGGCACCGCCTTTGACTCTGGATCTAAGCTCGATGAGGGCTCGTACATTATATTTACCGCTACACCCGATGAGGGGTATGAGGTTGATCAGTGGCGTATAGATGATGAGGTTGTCACGCGCTATGCTGGCAAGAAGGAGATACAGGAGCGTCTTGGCAATAAGCCTCTCAAGGTGGAGGTCTCCTTCAAGAAGCTACCTGTCACCTTCCCTGTTGTCTTCACTGCTGGTGAGGGTGGTACTATCGTAGCTACTGTAGCTGAGGGATCGGCTCAGAAGGGCATCTCGAGTGGTGATGCCATCGTTCAGTACAGCCGAGTCACATTCACCGCAAAGCCAGAGAGTGGCTACCTTGTTGATCAGTGGACTGTCAATGATCAGCCTCAACAATTCTTCGCTGGTAAGCCAGAACTCACTCGCTCTGTTCGTGAAGCTCTCAAGGTACATGTAACCTTTAAGGAGGACAAGCCTGCTAAGCTCTGCACGATCAACTATACCAAGGAGAATGAGTGGGGTACGCTCGTCGCTTATTATGACACGCAAGCCTCTGGACGTATCAATGTCAAGCCTGGAGATAAGGTAGAGGAGGGATATATGATCACCTTCCTAGCTACGCCTAAGGAGGGCTACACCATTGATCACTGGACATACAATGGTACCAAAACTCCTACTGTCAAGCTCGAGATGCTGACCGTTACGGCAAAGGAAGATATGACTGTCGCCGTGGTATGCAACAAGGCAAAGCTATGTACCGTAACCTTTGATGCTGTCAGTGAGGGTGGCAAGATGACTGCCTCTTACCTCAAGGACGAAGGGTTCAACGGCTACAAGGATGTCTACATCAAGTCTGGCGACCAAGTGCCTGCAGGTACTGAAGTGACCTTTGTCGTAACACTCACAGAGGGCTACACGCTGGAGCATTGGCTCGTCAACAATACGAAAAAGGCCTGCGACAAATACAGTCCGCTCCGCCTACGCGAGCTTGTGATCAACGAAGATACAGAGGTTAAGGCCGTCTATAAGGCTCCTCAGAAGCCTCAGCATGCCGTTACCTTTACCGCTGGTGAGGGTGGTGCTATCGCTGCAACGGTTGGTACTGATGCAAAGGCTATCCAGAGCAAGAATCAGGTAGAGCAGGGTGCTGTTATTACCTTTACCGCTACGCCTCAGGAGGGCTATGAGTTAGACCAATGGATGGTCAATGGCAACCCCGCCGTCGCTGGTGCCGATACGAAGATCGAGGGCAATAAGCTAATCGTCACTCTAGGCGACCAGGATCTCAAGGTCGAGGTGACCTTCAAGAAGCTCATCGTCACCTACGAGGTTACCTACTCTGCTGGTGAGGGTGGAGATATCATCGGAGCTACTTACAATGGTCGTACGACCATACCTAGCGGTTCAAAAGTAAATGAGAATGTCTACATGCGCTTTACTGCGATGCCAAATACAGAGCAGGACTACAAGGTCGATCAATGGATTGTCAATGGTGAGGTGCAGAGCCAGCTCGCTGGAAGAGCTTTTATCATGTGGCAGATTAAGGCAAAGACCGATGTCAAAGTCACTTTCAAGAAGGAGCAGATGTATGAGGTCAACTACAAGCCAGACAACGAGTGGGGAACTATCGAAGCCTACTATTATGACCGTGGTCGTAAGGTGGCTGTAGAGCCCAAGGCCATGATCAAAGAGGGCACCTTCGTAGAGTTTCAAGCTACGGTCAAGGATGGCTATGTCCTAGATGCATGGACCAACAATGGTGAAGAAATCCCAGTAGCTGATATTGAGTCCCTCAAGGCTAGCATCACACTGCGAGCTAACGCCGTCATTGATGTCAAGTACCATAAGCTAGTTGTCAAGCATACCGTCACCTTTACCGCTGGTGAGGGTGGTACTATCACAGCAACGGTTGGTCCCGATGCTAAGGCTATCCAGAGCAAGGATCAGGTAGAGCAGGGTGCGGTCATCACCTTTACCGCTACGCCTCAGAAGGGCTATGAGCTAGACCAATGGATGGTCAATGGCAAGCCCGCCGTCGCTGGTGCCGATACGAAGATCGAGGGCAATAAGCTCATCGTCACTCTAGGCGACCAGGACCTCAAGGTCGAGGCTACCTTCAAGAAGGTAAATGCTATCTCTCAGATCTCTGAGGCAGGGCTAGCTGTCTATCCTAACCCCTTTGCAGAGCGTATCGTCATCACGATACCAGCAGAGTGTATCGGTCAGACAGCCTACCTAACCTCTATGCAGGGAGAGGTCGTCCTGCAGATGACTCTAGAGCAGACTGAGACCGTCCTCTACACCGACGCTCTCAGCCAAGGTACCTATCTGCTACGAGTAGGTAGTCAGTCACAGCTACTGATCAAAGAGTAATGATGCCAGACAGGTACCTTGCCGTCTAAGCTCCTGAGACTGCTCTCATAGTAGTCTCTACAATGCGAGGGAGGAGATATCATAAGGGTATCTCCTCCCTCTTGCTATATGCCCGTCTATGAAAGGTTCAGCACCACGTCTCTATACGCTAGAGGTACCAAATGGAGACTGTTGCATAAAGGAGAGTCGCAGTGAGACTGTTGACTGTTGCACCAGTCTCCTCTAGCGAGCGGGTACCCGTTGCAGTGCCACGGGTTAGTCCTCGTCATACTCAGTCGTATCATGCTGGCTCCGTATTACATACGAGTTCCAAAAACGGTTCCCCTCTTGGAACTTTTTAGTTCCAAGGGAGGAACTATTTAGTTCCAGCGGTGGAAAGAAAAGTTTCCAGCCTTGGAAAACTTCTTTTCCTCCATTGGAAATTTAATTTTCCAAGGCTGAAACATTTTTGGAAAGTTGACAAAACGGTCGGCACCTCACGGCTGTCTCGGGTCAGATGGCACGACAAATAACGATGCGTCTCGGCAAGAGGGCTAGTTCTTACCGAGACGCATCGCTGTCTGTGAGGGGACGTGTGGCTAGATCTGTAGCTTGTAGCGCCCGTCGGGCTGGAGCGAGACGGCACCTTCGCTCTCGAGGAGGAAGAGTCGGAAGCTCACCTCGTCGACGCCCATGAGCGTCTGGTCACAGATAGCATCGATCGAGAGGCCATCACCGCTCTCTATGAGTAGCTCGAGGAGGGGACGTGTCTCCGGCTCTAGGCGAGCACGAAGAGCGTTGAGCTTGCTCTCGCGAGACACGGAGCCGACGGCACTGCGTGCCTCATGGTCGGGCTTCTTCCACTCGAGGTCTTCGCAGAGGTGAGCGGCTGAGGTGATGAGCTTGGCGATGTTGTTGTAGATAAGGTTGTTGCACCCTTCGTTTTCACGATCTGAGGGGCGACCCGGGAGGGCGTAGACGACACGGTCGTAGTCGAAGGCTTGGTGCGCTGTGATGAGCGAACCGCCACGCTCGGCAGACTGACCGACGAGGGTCGCCTGCGTGAGCCCCGCCACGATACGATTGCGCAAGACGAACTGATGTCGCTGAGGCTTGACACCCGCTGGGTACTCGGAGAGTAGAGCTCCGCCGTGGGATACGATGCTACGAGCGAGGTTGCGGTGATTGCTCGGGTAGATCATGTGCAGTCCGTGCGCCAGCACGGCTACGGTGGGCAAGCCCGCCTGAAGCGCCGCTTTGTGTGCGACAGCGTCTAGTCCAAGTGCCAGTCCGCTGACGATGGTCACGCTGTCTGTTACGTTGGGCAGGTGGCTGATGATCGCCTGTAGATCCTCGACACCATGTTGCGAAGGCTTGCGCGTGCCGACGACACTGAGCGTCTGCTCCGCATGGAGTGGTGCTAGGTCGCCTAGGTAAAAGAGTATCAGCGGCGCATCGGCACACTGGAGGAGTAGAGGAGGGTAGTCGGCATCGTAGATGCTGACCATTCGTATGCCTAGATCGGCGGTGCGCTGTAGCTGCGCTTGCGTTTCCTCGAGCTTAGCTTGATCCCGTAGGAGCGGGTAGAGATGCGTGTAGACGTGGCCGTTGAGCCTTGCTAGAGCTTGTGGATCAGCCCATAGTGCTGTGGCTGATCCGGCAAACTCTATCAGATGGCGAGCGAGCTGTAGCGATACGCCCTTGAGCTGCGTCAAGGCGTAGATACAGAGATGCTCACAGCTTATCTCAGGCATTGGCTAGACGGAGTGGATTACTGCTCAGCGAGCCACTCGTAGCCGTTGCGGAAGAACTGTATCCACGGAGAGACCTGATCCTCCTGACGACGCTCCTCGGGGTAGAAGCCACACTGCCAGGTGAGCGTAGCACGCTCAGGGTGAGGCATCATAGCTAGGTGACGGCCATCGCTACTGCAAAGTGCTGCGATGCCACGCTCAGAGCCATTGGGATTGCCTGGGTAGGTGTCGTAATGGTAGCGCGCTGCGATCTGCTCATCGGGTATCGTGGGGCAGACGAAGCGTCCCTCGCCGTGAGCCACCCAGACACCGAGCTGACAGCCCTCGAGACCTTGTGTCAAGATAGCACCTGTGTCGGCGATATCTACGGTTAGGAAGTTGGACTCAAACTTATGCGAGGCGTTGTGCTCCAGCTTGAAGAGGCTTTCGCCCTGAGCATCCTTGCCGAGGAGCCCGAGTTGCGCCATGAGCTGACAGCCGTTGCAGATGCCGAGGGAGAGGGTGTCGGGACGAGCGTAGAAAGCTTCGATAGCCTTGCGAGCCCGCTCATTGTAAAGGATGCCCGCAGCCCAGCCCTTGGCAGAGCCTAAGACATCGGAGTGCGAGAAGCCACCGCAGTAGACGAGCATGCGCACGTCAGCTAGGTCTGTGCGTCCCTCGATGAGGTCGGTCAGATGCACATCCACCACGTCAAAGCCTGCGAGGTGCAGTGCGTAAGCCATCTCACGCTCACCATTGGTTCCGTTGTCTCGTAGGATAGCCGCCTTGATGCCTGAGGCCTTCGTGCGATGAGGGTCTAGACCGAGACCAGTATAAGTGCCGGCGAAAGCGTGCGGGAAGCGCCACTGTACGGGCTGCTTGCCTAGGTTCTCGTAGCGACTCGTTGCTGGAGCTTCGCCACTCTGGAAGCAGTCTAGCAGGTAAGACTTGTTTGCCCAGCACTTGCGAGCGGCATCGATGTCTATCTCGTACGTCTTGCCCTCCTGATGGATCATCAGCAAGCGAGACTCAGTAGGTGAACCGAGGTCGGCATAAGCGATCTCGTACTCCTCGAGGATACGCTTTGCCTGCTCTGCCTTAGAAACCTGTAGGATGACACCCGGGTTCTCGCTATAGAGTGCCGTGACGAGGTTCACATGGGAGAGCTCATCGAGACAGATCTCAGCTCCGCCCTGTGTATTGGCGAAGCACATCTCCAAGAGCGTCGTGACCATACCGCCCGCCGAGATGTCGTGACCGGCTAGGACTAAGCCCTTATGGATCAACTCCTGAACGGCCTCAAAGGCGGTGGCGAAGTAGTCGGTGTCGCCGACCGTGGGGAAGCTGTTGCCCAGCTGTCCCAATGCTTGTGCCAAAGCTGAGCCACCGAGTGCCATCGGAGCAAAGCTAAAGTCGATGTAGAGCAGACGGCTCTGCTTAGCCGCCTTGAGCTCAGGCGTTATGATGCCCCTGACGTCGCTCACGGGAGCTGCTGCGGTGATGATCAGTGTGCCTGGGCTCATCACCTGCTTTCCGTCGGGATACTTCTGCGTCATGGAGAGCGAGTCTTTGCCCGTCGGGATGTTGATCCCTAGATCTATGGCAAACTCACTACAAGCCTGCACCGCCTCATAGAGACGTGCGTCCTCGCCCTTGTTGCGACAAGGCCACATCCAGTTTGCGCTGAGCGAGATGCCACGTATGCCACCCTCGATGGGGGCAAAGACAATGTTCGTCAGAGCCTCTGCGATAGCCATCCGAGAGCCAGCCCCAGCATCGATGAGTGCCACCTGAGGCGCATGTCCTACGGCAGTAGCCATACCGCTCTTGCCGTCGTAGTCTAGTGCCATAGCACCAAGATCGGAGAGCGGTAGCTGGAGCGCACCGACGCATTGCTGCTGTGCCACACGACCCGTCACGGAGCGGTCCACTTTGTTGGTCAACCAATCTTTAGAGGCGACCGCTTCGAGGGTCAGGACTTTGTCTAGATATTCGCGCCACAGCTCTTTGTCATAGCTGACTGGGGCAAACTGGTGAGCGACCGTCTCGTCCTCCAGAACTGTCTTGGGCGACTGTCCCAGCAGGTCGGATACGGCTAGGTCGATGGCAGCGCGTCCCTCTCGCTCTGTGCTAAAGAGGAGGCGCTCATCGTCGGTCGTCTCGCCTACCTTATATATAGGGCTACCCTCACGACGTGCTATCTGCTCCATCTGCGCGTACTCACGCTCCTGGATGAGCAGACCGACACGCTCTTGGCTCTCATTGCCGATAATCTCTCTAGCGGAGAGCGTCGGGTCGCCTACGGGTAGTGCGTCAATGTCGATGCGTCCTCCGGTCTCCTCGATGAGCTCGGTGAGACAGTTCAGGTGTCCGCCAGCACCATGGTCGTGGATGCTCACGATCGGGTTGTTGCCCTGCTCGCTGATGGCGCGGACCACGTTGAGAACACGCTTCTGCATCTCAGGGTTGGCACGCTGTACCGCATTAAGCTCGATACCGCTACTGTACTCGCCTGTAGCGACAGAGCTGACAGCACCGCCACCCATACCGATACGGTAGTTGTCGCCACCGAGTAGCACGACCGTCTCGCCAGGCTGTGGCGTCTCCTTCTTAGCATCCTCTTGAGGCGCGTAACCCATACCGCCCGCCAGCATGATCACCTTGTCGTAGCCGTAGAGCGTGCTGTCGGCACCCTCCTGATGCTCGAAGGTAAGTAGCGAACCGTTGATCAATGGCTGTCCAAACTTATTACCAAAGTCACTAGCTCCGTCGCTCGCTTTCGTCAGGATCTCTTGCGGAGACTGGTAAAGCCACGGACGTGGGTCTAGCTTGGCGGGGCTAAGCTTCTGATCCTTCTCTAAGCGTGGGTAGGAGGTGATGTAGACGGCACTACCTGAGAGTGGTAGCGACCCCTTGCCACCGCACATACGGTCGCGTATCTCACCGCCCGAGCCGGTAGCTGCGCCGTTGAAGGGCTCGACCGTCGTGGGGAAGTTGTGCGTCTCAGCCTTTAGCGCCAAGACCGTATTGCGCTCCCGTAGTGTAAAGAGCGAGGGCTCCGTCGCGCTCGTTGGCGCAAACTGCCAGACGCGGGGACCCTTGACAAAAGCTACATTGTCCTTGTAAGCCGAGACGATACCGTTGGGGTTCTCCTTGGAGGTTTGCTTGATCATCGCAAAGAGCGAATCGTTTTGTCGCAAACCGTCGATGATGAAGGTACCGTTGAAGATCTTGTGGCGGCAGTGCTCCGAGTTGACCTGTGAGAAGCCGAAGACCTCTGAGTCTGTCAGCGGACGACCGATGCGTGCCGAGACGCCCTGTAGGTAGGCTATCTCCTCCTCGCTTAGGGCTAGTCCCTCCTCCTCGTTGTACGCCTCGAGGTCCGTGATCTCACGGATCGGCTGTGGCTCAGCGGTCATGGCGAAGCTCTCCTGACCTAGCCCCTTGTAGATCGCTTGGAGCATTGGGTCGTAGTGTGGTTTCGCTTCGTGAGTACGTGTGAGCTGCTCGATACGATCGATGCCAGCGATGCGCATGTTTTGCGTTATCTCCACAGCGTTGGTACTCCATGGAGTCACCTGCGTAGGGCGAGGGCCCACAAAGGTTCCCTCGAGCTGAGACTCGGGAGCCAGTTGCGCTCCGCCGAAGAGCCACGAGAGACGCTCGCAGGTCTCCTTGCTGAGAGCTGTGGTGTGTGAGACGGCATAAATCGTATCACCAAGGACAAAGTAACTAATCATAGCGGGTTGTGTATAATGGGTCTGAAACTACTTACGTTGCAAATGTACGGAAATTAGCGTTGAGGGCAGCGGTTTAGACATATAGTTGCCCAGCATCGTTGAGCGTGGGAATGTGTGTCGAGCTGTCTTGCTCGAGGCAGTGACGTAAGCTCTCAGGATAGCCACGCTGTATCAGACGCTGGTTGTGATCGCAATTGTAGAGATAGTCGTAGAGATGCGCTCGGTGCTGGCGGTAAAGCTCTAGTGCCGTGCGACTACTGTCGGTGAGTCGGTAGCTTGCGCCCAGCTCCTCTAGCTTGTCTAGGAGCGCAGCGCCGTAGAGCGTGTCCTCGATGCAGAAGCTGTTTTGCCAACCAGAAGCGAGTACCGTCACGGCACGCCCCGAAGCTTGGCAGTGGCGCGCCACGGCGGTGAGATTGCTAAAAGCACCTACGATAATCTCTGCTGCACCAGCCTCCCGAGCTGCGTGAATGGCTTGGGTGCCGTTGGTCGTCGTGAAGACGATGCTACGTCCGCCGATCCGCTCAGCAGTAAACTCGGAGGGATCGTTGCCGAGGTCAGCCCACGGGCAACGCATCGCATTGCGCTCGGCAGCCACCACGTAGCCCTTACCAAGCAAGCTCTCCGCCTCCTCGGTCGTCGCCACGGGTATGATCTCCTTAGCGCCATGGTCAAAGGCTGCCACCATCGAGGTGCCAGCACGCAGTATGTCCACCACGACCACTACGCTGTCCTCCTGATGGTAGTAAGGGTAGAGCGCAGGACACGGACAAATATCAAAAGTTACTTCTCTCATAAGTGTGTCTGCTCGTTTATAGTTTAATGATGACCTCTTCGGAGTCTAGTTCTAACAGTCGCATCACTCTAGCGATGCGATCTAGGATTGCTATGCGACTGTGATTGACATAGACAAAAAGGCACTCCTCGTCAATCTCTTTGAGTTCCTCGCAAAACTTGTTGTCTAAAGTCTTGAACCACCACTTATAGTCTGGATTGGAGTGCTCTCGTATCTCCTTTCTTAATTCCTTCCACGGGATCAACGCATTGGATTTGCCAAAGGTCTCAAGCTGATTACTGAGAAGTAGGGTACTCGTTCGTGGGTCACTCTCTAAGATCTGCTTGAAGAAGGTGAGCAATGCCTCTCTCCATGTTTTGATTGGAAAGGACTGCCCAAAGAGTATAATCTCTTTTGGCTTGCGTTTGGCTAGGATCATCGGATCAGACTCCAGTGGATAGAAGAGCATCTCCGTCGTCTGCTTGCTAGCGTCCCTCCAGTTGTTAGCCAGCTTGTATTCATCGGGCAGTGAGAAGGTGTCTAGGAAGAGACTGATCATACGATCTTGATGGTCAAGGATGCTCGCCTCACACCATTGCTCGTACTGACAGGTCTCTTTGCCGTATAGTATGGTCGAGGAGGCAAGCCGTGCCTTCTTGTCGGCAAAAGACTTATTGCCCATCTCACTGTTGAACTCCGTGAGTATCAGGTTGCCGATATTGTGCAGATAGTGCTGATGTACCTCCTCAGCATGCTCCTCACCCAGCTCGGAGCACCACACCTCATTGAGCGTCTGTGGCATAATATGCTCGATGGTGATGGTCTTATTCTTAAAGGGAACCGCCACCTTTGTGTGCTGCTCCTCCATCTTGCCTAAGATAAACTTGCTGTAGCTTCGCAGATCCTTGTAAAAAGCGATGCGCTCCAACGTGTCTCGTATTTCCTTGTCATTGGGAAGACGTAGCTGGTAGAACTGATTGGTTAAAACATCCATAAGCGAAGTTTGCTGGTTCGCTACGGCTGGAAGGTAAGAGGTAAGTAGTGGAATGTTCATATTCTCCCCAATCGTCAAGCTTAGAACACGCCGACGAATCAGATAGGTCCGTATGCTCTCTAGGGTCTCTATCAGCAGGGCACAACTGATGGTGGTCGCTGGAGCCTTAGCTTGATACATGTGCAGTAGCTCCAGGACTACAGGCTTAAAAGCTTCGCTCGTGATGTCTTCGAAGATGTTGCACAGGAGCTCTCGGATGGTTTCGCTGTCCGAGGTTGCGTCCTCGTAGTGCGATGGGTCTATGATGCTTAGGTAGCACGGCACATAGGACTGTATATCCTTTATAAAGGCGTCGCGGCTGGTGAAAGTCTGCTCGACAAACTCTTTGAACTGGTAGTACAGCTCCTTGGTATTGTTGTCGTTGACCACCTTGTAGGGCTTCTTGTCCCGGCACTGGAGATAGTCGCGAAAGAACTTAGAGAGATAAGCTTCACCGAGAGGTTGCTCTATCTTAGGCTGCCATTCCTTATCGTAAGCTTTCGTCTGCTCCTTGCTGGGCATCCCGAGTAGGATGTAGTTGCGGATTAGGTCCGACAGGGTGAGTGGCTTGCCGAGCGAATTAAGCGTCTCAAAGATAACCTGAGGATCCTCGCCCTTGTAGGGTCTCTCATCGAGCAGGATGGTGACCACATTGATCCGCTGCAGAGCTGTGATGAAGTGCTTTATGGTCAGCCCCTCAAACTGTAGTTTAGGAGTCAAAAGCTTGATGAAAAGCTTATAAGCTTCGGTTACCTTACCAGGGATTGTCTCTTCATCGCCTCTCACCAGTGCTCGATAAGCATCGAAGTCTGCCGTGACCTGCTTGAGCTTGACATGATCTTCAAACGAAGAGTTGCTACTCGTTAGCAATGTGTTGGTTATGTCCGCCCTCTCTTGTGGATCTGTGGAGAGGTCGCGTAGAGCGATGCAGAAGATGAGCGAGGTGGTAAGGCGTTGCTGTCCGTCAATGATGACATTGAGATTGATAAAGGAGCCCGTCGGCTCTGACTTGTAGACGAGTGTCCCGAAGAAGTGCTCTTGCTTATCCTTCTGCTTAGGGTCTAGCTCGGAGTGGACGAGTCGCATGACATCATCGAAGAATCGATATATCTGCTCCTTCTCCCAGGAGTAAGCTCTCTGATAGGGCGGTATGAAGAATAGTGCCGTGTTGGGGCTAAGAGCATTAAAAATGGAAGTATCTGATGCCTTCATCGGATGGGGTAGCGGATTGGTAGGAGAGTAGGTTGTATTGTCAAAGCCCTCCACGAGTGAGGCAGAGATGCTCAGTGGAGGGCTTTGCTTAGCGTGCTGTTTGTAGCTTAAATAGCTTAGCGCAGCGTGTGATTACTTGCGAAAGGGGGGCTTGACCACCTTAGCCTCGAGGTTGCGCTTGCGGACCGCGATGTAGATCTTGCTGTCTATCTTGCTGTACTCCGTAGAGACGTAGCCCATACCGATGCCCACCTTGAGTGCGGGAGACATGGTACCAGAGGTGACAACACCGATCTTATCGCCAGCCTCGTTGACGATGTCGTAGTGCTGACGGGGGATGCCCTTGTCAACCATTTCGAAAGCGACGAGCTTGCGTGTCAAGCCCTCAGCCTTCTGCTTGAGCAGAGCCTCACGACCTACGAGGTCGGGCTTATTGTCTGTGAGCTTGGTGATCCAGCCTAGGCCACTCTCTAGTGACGTGTGCTGATCGTCGATATCGTTGCCGTAGAGGCAGAAACCAGCCTCTAGACGGAGCGTATCACGCGCACCCAGACCAGCAGGCATGATGCCCTCGGGCTTACCAGCCTCAAAGATAGCGTCCCAGATCTTGTCTGCATACTGAGGAAAGAAGTAGAGCTCGAAGCCTCCGCAACCCGTGTAGCCTGTGTTAGAGACGATCACGTTGGGGCAGTCTGCGAAGGTGCCCACCTTAAAGTGGTAGTAGGGGATGTCGAGCAGGTTGATGTCCGTCAGACGCTGTAGTACTTGTGTAGCCTTGGGACCCTGTACGGCTAGCTGTCCGATCTTTGCGGAGCCGTCCTCTAGGTCAGCGCCCATATCGTTTTGCTTGAGGCACCACGCCCAGTCCTTGACGACGTTAGCAGCGTTGGGGACGAGCATGTACTTGTCCTCCTCGTAGCGATATACGAGGAAGTCGTCTAGTAGTGTACCCTGCTCCGTTGTGAAGCAGCTGTACTGTATCTGCCCCACCTCCAGCTTGGAGGCATCGTTGCTAGATACTTTCTGTAGGAATTCGAGAGCCTTCGGTCCCTTGACCCAAAACTCTCCCATGTGTGACACGTCAAAGACACCGACGCCGTTGATCACATTCATGTGTTCCTCAAGGATCCCCGTAGGGTACTCGATAGGCATATTGTAGCCTGCGAAGTCGTGCATCTTAGCACCCAGTGCTATGTGACGCTCTGTAAATGGAGTAGTCTTCATAATGGTATGATGTTATAGATTGATCTGTATTAAATAAGTGAGCTCAGCTCATTTGCTCCCCAAAGATAGTGAAAAAAGGAAATATCGGCCTCTCCTCGCTGCTGACTCACCAGGGCTGACGCATTATATACAATGAACTCATCTGCCTCTCTATTCCTCGCTTGTCGCTCATGTGCAGCTCCTAAGGAGACTGTTGCAAAAGTCAACAGTCTCAAAAGAGCGATTATGATGCGTCAGCCCTTCCTGGGCAAATTCAATGCCGACTCGTTACGATAATTTAAAGTCGAATACATATCAAAACAGCACTCTGTCGGGGAAAACTGATTTCCACGTGGATATTTCGAAATCTCCACGTGGAGAATAAAAAATTCTTCGGAGGAATGAAATGAAACTTCGGAAGAATCAAATGAAACTTCGGAAGAAATGAATCACGCCCACGTGGAAAATAAAAAATATCCACGTGGAGATTTGAGATTCCCCACGTGGATATTCGAGAAAGGAGAGAATCGGACGAATTTCCCCGTAAAGATATGTAAATGGAGACTAGAGGTTAGAAGTTAGAGACTAGAGGTTAGAAGTTAGAGACTAGAGACTAGAGGTTAGAAGTTAGAGATTAGAGGGTAGGGGTGACACATTATAATAATGAGTCACCCCTGACATCTTTTGCGTCATGGACATAAGTTGCAGATAGTTTGCTCTGCAATTGTGACAGCAGGGCCTATGAAGCCACTCTTATCGCTGACGACAGAAGAGGAAGCTGACGTGCCGCGTCAGGGCGGTGAGCCAGCCGTACCGCCTAGCCATGATGCGAAGCCGCTCGAGGAGCGAGGCGCGGTGATTGCGTGTGGTGACCCCCTCGTTGAGGTAGTTGACGAGATAGTCGTCGATGCGGTACTGGCTATGGATGGCATCAATGATCTTGATGCACCAGTCGTAGTCTGCCGAGTAGCGATAGCGCAGGTCGTAGAGCGGAGCGAGCTTGCGTCGTGGTATGAAAGCTTGGTGGCAGATGAGCATACCATTGGCAAAGGAGCGTTGCGTCAACTGATGTGGCGGGCGCAACCGACGAGGATGGAGGTCTTGGTAAGCACCGTCTACAATCATCGTGTCGCCATAGAGGAGGTCAGGCTGGTGCGTCTCAAGAGCAGCGCAGACGGTGCGGACCGTGTCGGGCGTGCGGAGCGTATCGCCCGCATTGAGATACCAGATGTAGGTGCCAGTAGCATGACGCAACCCTTTATTCATCGCATCGTAGAGTCCATGGTCAGGCTCGGAGTGGATGATAGCACGAGGGTAGAGCGTCTGGACGAGCGAGAGCGTTTTGTCTTGGGAAGCTCCGTCTATGACGAGGTACTCAAAGCTTTGGTCACTCTGCTCGGCAAGGCTGCGCAAGGTGGGCGCAATGGTTGCCTCCGCATTGTAGCAGATGGTGATGATGGTTAGTAGGGGCGTTGTCGTCATGAGTTTGCTCGCTGGGTGTCATCTATTAATTGTGCGTAAAGCTGGGCATACTGCTGGGCAATGGCTGTCGGGGCAAAGCGTAGTGCGGAGGCTCGGCACGCTTCGGGCTGATAAGCTGTAGCTTCGGTGAAGTGCTGCCAGAGAGCGGTCGACATCTCTTGCGGTGTGTCGTGTGCCACGAGGGCGCCATTGACTCCATCTATGACTATATCAGCGGGACCTCCTGAATCTCTAGCGATGACGGGCGTACCGCAGGCGAGAGACTCTAGGATTGTCTGGCCAAAGCTCTCGCGCTCACTGGTTGAGATGAGGACGGAACTCTCAGCATAAAGGGAGCGCAGTCGCTCCGCATCGGAAATACTACCTAGATGCTGTACGGGGATGGGAATCTGCTTGAGGAGTGTGCGGTCGGATAGGGCGCCGACGAGTGTGAGCTGCATTTGCGCTCTCTGCTCGCCTGCCAGATCGGCGAGTTGTCGCATGGCTTCGGTTAGGTAGCTCCACCCTTTGATCGGGTCGTCGACACGCGTCGCTACGAAGAGAATCTGATAAGGTCTTTGCTCGTTGGTGGTTCGGCTTCCTTGGCTCTGTGCCTGCTGATAGTACTGGGCGGAGAGGACATTGCCGATGGTGCTGATGCCTAGGCGAGGTACGATGGAGGAGCGTGACACCTCATTGGCAAGGCTACTGGAGACGGTGACCCAGTGAATAGGGTAGTGCGCCATTAGTTCGGCTTTGCGCTGCTGTACTCGTCGGTCTAGTCGGCGCAGGGGGGCTGACAGTTCACCAGGCTTAGTCGCCATCTGCTCGATGCCTTGCGCCCACCAGTAGTCATGGAGCGTGATGACGACGGGTAGCCCGAGCTTGCAGAGCTCCTCGAGGGTGCGGAGCGAGAGGAAGGCGTGCTGCGTCCAGTGCAGATGGATGAGATCCACCTTTGCGAGGTAAGGGCGCAGGGCACGCATAGAGATGCCGAGTCGGCCTAGAGAGGTTTTGAAAGTTTGCTCACGATTGAAGCCATTGAGCAGAGCAACAAGGGCGCGCTCGCTCCAGAGCTTACATTGCCAAGCTCGGTAAAGTCTCCGATCATTGCCAAGGGCGTGTACCCCAGCCAGGGGCTCCGAGTTAGGAGCCATGAGCAGTAACTCAGCGTCTAAGCCGTAGCTCCGCTCAGCCTCTAGCAGTCGCAAGGCTGCGACGCCAGCGCCGCTATTAGCCCCATAAGTGCTGAGGTGTAGGACCCTTGTCACAGTTACTTCTTGAAGTAGCGCAGGTAGTCGCCATACCCCTCAGCCTCTAGACTGTCTAGGGGAATGAAGCGCAGCGCCGCACTATTGATACAGTAGCGCAGCCCGCCAAGCTCGACGGGACCATCCTCAAAGAGATGCCCGAGGTGAGCGTCCGAATCTTTGCTGCGAACCTCCGTACGCACCATACCGTGTGAGCGGTCGGTCGACTCCTTGATCAGTTGGTCGTCGATAGGCTTCGCAAAGGCGGGCCACCCGCAACCTGAGTCAAACTTGTCCAAGCTGAGGAAGAGCGGCTTGCCGGAGACAACATCTACATAGATTCCTGCCTCGGTGAGGTCGTAATACTCATTGTCAAAGGGTGGCTCCGTGCCAGCCTCCTGCGTCACGTGATACTGCATCGGCGAGAGACGCTTGCGGAGTGCCTCGTGGTCTACGTAGCGCACAGAGCTCTCGTGCGCTATCTGCGTACGGCCGATGTGACAGTAGCCACCAGGGTTCTTGCGCAGATACTCCTGATGGTATTGCTCGGCTGGGTAGTAGTTGCTCAGGGGCTTGCACTCTACCACGACGGGGTCAGCGTAAGCCTGCTGTAGTGCAGTGAGTGCCTTCTCAATAATCGGTCGCTGCTCCTCTTTAGTATAGTATATGCCGGTACGGTACTGTGTGCCTTGGTCGGCTCCTTGGCGGTTGAGCGTGGTGGGGTTGATGACGGTGAAGTAGCGCTCTAGGATAAAGCTTAGTGGCACACGCCCTGCATTGTAAACTACCTGCAGTGTCTCTGCAAAGCCCGTTTCGCCTGTGCAAACTTCCTCGTAAGAGGGCTGTCGTCCGAGTGTGCCATTGGCATAGCCCACCTCGGTAGAGACGACCCCGTCGACCTCCTCAAAGAAGGCTTGCATACCCCAGAAGCACCCCCCAGCGAGGTAGACGGTGTCTAGCTCTTGAGGCTGTGCGGTTTCTCTAGACATAGCGTTAGTGAGGATAATGGTCGTGCAACTTATAATCAATGCAAGTGCGACCCACTTTGTACGGCTTGATAAGGTCATTTACTATCTGGACATGAGCAGGGTGTGTAGCGTAAGCTGAGAGAGCCTCTAGGTCCTCTACGTCAGCCTGAAGCATGAAGGTAGACTCCTCACTGGGGTTGCAGTTGAAGAAGACCTCCATCGACTCCAGCTCAAGGATCTGCTCGGGGAGGTTCTCGAGGAGGTTCTCGATCTGCTTCAGATGAGCCTGCTGCTCCTCAGCGGAGCCTGGTAGTTGTAGCGTGAAGATGACGCAATGACGTATCATGTATTATATAGGGGAGTAAAGATTTAGACGATTAGTGTTTGGGAAAGAGTGTCGAGCAGGTGCCATCCTTCATGCACTCGATCATCTGCTCATCAAAGAGCGAGTCCTTGTAGCCTAGGAAGTAAAGGATGCCATCGAGACCGACGGACGAGATGCGCTGCTCGGCACTTGCCTTGACCTTGGGCTTAGCGTGAAAGGCAATACCTAGTCCTGCTAGCGAAAGCATCGGCAGGTCGTTGGCACCATCGCCTACAGCTACCGTCTGCATCAGGTCCACACGCTCTACCTGAGCGATCAGACGAAGCAGGTCAGCCTTGCGACGCCCATCGACCACGTCACCGACGTAGCGACCCGTGAGCTTACCATCGGCCACCTCTAGCTCGTTGGCGTAGACATAGTCTATGTCAAACTTCTTCTGCAGGTAATGGCCGAAGTAGGTGAAGCCTCCCGAGAGGATAGCGGTCTTGTAGCCCATCACCTTGAGCGTGCGCATAAGTCGCTCACATCCCTCCGTGATGGGGAGGTTGTGTGCTATATCCTCCATGACAGAGACGTCCAGCCCCTTGAGCAGCGCGACACGCTCTGTAAAGCTCTCGATGAAGTCTATCTCACCACGCATAGCTCGCTCTGTGATTGCCTTGACCTGGTCGCCTACGCCAGCTCTCATGGCCAGCTCGTCGATCACCTCGGTCTGGATCAGCGTCGAGTCCATATCGAAGCAGATCAGGCGACGCATACGGCGAAACATACTCTCCCTCTGGAAGGAGATGTCCATATCAAGCTCGCCACTCATCTGTAGGAGGTCTAGCTGGAAGGTGTGGACATCCTTGATATTGCCACGCATGGAGAACTCGATGCTCGCCATCGGAGCCTGCTGCGTTTGGTCTAGCGGAATACGACCCGTGAGGCGGCGGATGTTATCAATGTTAAGCCCCTGATCGGCAGCCGCGCCAGCCACAGCCGATAGCATCTCAGCTGTCATCTTGCGCGCTACGACGGTGATGATGTAGCGATTTTTGCCTTGGGCATTGACCCACTCTCCATATTCGGTTGTAGAGATAGGAGTAAAGCGTATCTGTACATCAAGTTCGTACCCCTTGAAGAGTAGATCCTTCAGTACGGAGCCTGAGTCATTCTCGTTCATCTGGAAGAGGATGCCCAGGTTGAGGTGACTATGTATGTCGGACTGGCCGATGTCTAGAATGTATGCGCCATGCTCTGCGAGGATGCCCATGAGCGAAGCGGTCACGCCAGGGCGATCGTAGCCCTGTATGGTCGCTAGCATTAGTTTGCCCTGAGCATTTAGTAATGGTGTGTTCATCTGATTAGGTTAAGATAAGTCGTTAGCATAATGGTTTTAGCTCTCCAAAGGTAGTGAAAAATCCAAACTCATATTGCTTTTTGATGTTGCAGAGCTAGGGTTAGTAGAGTGAGACCTCACTTTTTACTATCTTTGTGGCATATTTATGAGGAATCGGCACAGGAAGCTCTTAAGCTTATGTGCTACTAATACAGAAACAAACTAAAGGGCTGAGTAAGCAGCAGACAATAGTAATAAATAGTAACAGCAATGGTTCGAGTTAGATTTGCGCCTAGTCCCACGGGTCCCCTACACATCGGAGGCGTGCGGACAGCACTCTTTAATTATCTCTTCGCACGTCATCATGGTGGCACTATGGTGCTACGTATAGAGGATACGGATAGCAAGCGCTTTGTGCCTGGAGCTGAAGATTACATCATCGAGGCTCTACAGTGGCTAGGGATAGAGATCGATGAGGGGATCGGCAGTGCCAATCAGCCTTACGGACCCTATCGTCAGAGTGAGAGGCGGGACATCTATCGGGAGTATGTACAGCAGCTCATAGAGCGTGGTGCAGCGTACTATGCCTTTGATACCGTGGAGGAGCTAGAGCAGGCGCGACAGGAGATGCCAAACTTTAGCTATGACGCCTCTACTCGCTCTAAGATGCGCAATAGCCTCTCGCTACCTAGCGAGGAGGTGACTCGTCTGATAGAGTCTGGCGAGGAGTATGTGGTGCGCTTTAAGGTAGACCCCGACCGCGAGGTTGAGGTCGATGACTTGATCCGTGGCAAGGTGGTCATCAGCTCCACGCAGCTAGACGACAAAGTCCTCTACAAGAGTGCAGACGACCTGCCTACTTACCATCTAGCCAATATCGTCGATGACCACTTGATGCAGATCACGCATGTGATCCGTGGTGAGGAGTGGCTTCCTAGTGCGCCACTGCATGTCCTGCTTTATGAGGCTTTTGGCTGGCAGGACTCGATGCCTCAGTTTGCACACCTGTCGCTCCTCCTGAAGCCTCAGGGTAGTGGTAAGCTGAGTAAGCGCGATGGAGATAAGCTGGGCTTCCCAGTCTTCCCTCTAGAGTGGCGCAGTCCAGAGGATGGCTCTATATCGATGGGCTATCGTGAGCAGGGTTACCTGCCAGAGGCTGTGAACAACTTCTTAGCACTACTAGGGTGGAACCCCGGTACCGATCAAGAGCTTTTTGCAGATCCGCATGAGCCTATCTCGTCTGAGCTGATCTCCGCCTTCTCACTAGATCGTTGTAGCAAGAGCGGTGCACGCTTTGACTTTGAAAAGGCCAAGTGGTTCAACCATCAGTACATACAGATCGTCCCCGTAGAGCGTCTCATAGCTTATATACGCCCAGCTCTCAGCGAGCGCGGCTTGAATCCTTCGGATGAGTTGCTCGGAGATGTACTCCTGACGGTGCGAGATAAGGCTCAACTGCTACCCGACTTACTCCCCGAGGTGCTTTACTTCTTCGTAGCTCCCACAGAGTACGACGCTAAGGGACTCAAGAAGCACTGGAAGGCGGAGACACCTGGCTACTTACAGCAGATGATCACTCTCCTCGAGGGACTCCCGAGTGAAGCGTCACTAGACACGATCGAGCAGGCTCTCTACGACAAGATCAATGGTGATGAGCTACCTATGGGTAAGGTGATGAACGGCATTCGTATGGCACTAGTGGGCGAACCGCGTGGCGCACGTATCCATGAGATCATATACCTGCTGGGCATCCCCGAGAGCGTACGACGTATGCAGCATGCTATAGAGGAGATCAAGCTATAGCTACATGGATCGAAGTAATCAATGAACTAAACTTTAGATATAACGACTGAATCATGAGTTTGCGTATCAACAAACTTCTGAGCGATGCTGGTATCGGATCGCGCCGTGAAGTGGAGAAGTACATCGTCGCTGGGCGTGTCACGCTCAATGGCGAGCGAGCTGAGCTAACGGATTTCGTGGTAGAGGATGATATCGTGACGCTAGATGGCGAGGAGCTCCCTGTCAACGACATCTTGCGTGAGGCGCTCTCGATGAAGCACTACTTAGAGGCTCAACAGGAAGAGCGAGAGACCAGAGATGCTGCTCGGGAATATGCCCCACGAGGCGGAGGTCGCTCCAATCGTCCTGCCAAGTCTGGTCCCAAGAGAATGCGGTCAGACCGATATGGCGAGGAGCCTAGAGAGTCTAAGGGACATCCCAAAGGAAATAAATCTTACAAGGCTAAGGGTGGTGATGCTCATGGTCGTCGACGTGACAACCGTGGCAAAGACTTTAACAATGACGATAGGTGGTGATCCCAGCACCTATCTTGTTGCTAGATATGAATAGATAAAAGGAAACGAAAGGATGCAGATAACATTGGTCAGACATACCGCAGTATCACCTGAGTGGCAGGTCGTATGCTATGGTAATACAGACATACCGCTGGCAGACACATTTGCCGAGGAGGCTCCTCGTGTGGCTGCCCAGATTGATCTGTCTCTCTATGACCGCATCCTCTCCAGTCCACTCTCTCGTGCGCTCAAGCTGGCGCAGCACTGCGTACCACAAGGTACTAGGATAGAGATAGACGATCGTCTGAAGGAGATGAACTTTGGCGACTGGGAGGGGAAGCATTGGGACAGCATCCTAGAGGAAGATCAGGAGGTAGCAGCCTTCTTCGAGTACTTTATCGAGCAGCCAGCTCCTCGTGGCGAGTCACTACGAGACTTGTCACAGCGTGTTGCTGAGCTACTGGATGAGCTCTACACATCAGGTGCTCAGCGTGTGCTCCTCTTCTCCCATGGCGGTGTCATCAACGCTGTGAGAGCTATGGCGGGGCGCATCACGCTGCAAGAAGCTTTTGCTCAGATCCTACCTTATGGCAGCGTGACGACGATCGATCTAGATGAACTCATACATATAGATCAAATCAAGATCTGATAAAGTGTCTTACTTGCGTACGATAAGAAAGTAACTAACGTGGGAAAGCGAACTATTTGGACTATAATCATCTTGCTCGTGGCTATTGCGACGGCATCTATCTTGATGCAGTTGAGAAACTTTAGCTATGTCACGGAGCTATACAATGACTACTTTGAGACTTTGGCTCAGAGAGCATTGGATGAGGTCTCTCGTTCACTAGAGCGAGACGAGGTAGATCGTCAGCTGCGCTCGGTACTGACACAAAACGACCTACAGCGGTTTGGCTTGCAAGACTCTCTCCAGTCTGATCAGGAGGTGGGCGGAATACTATCGGCTAGCTACATGTCTGACGGCAGTGAAGTGTGGAATGGCTACGGCAATGCTAAGCGTGCGACCTGTCCTCCATGGGCACAGGCTCGCATGAATAGGCAGGGCACAGAGCATGCTAACGTATTGCAGGGTAAGCTGCTCAATACTTACTTCTACCACCGCAGCCTGCTCGATGAAGCGGTACTACGCACCATCCTCAAGCGTAATGATCAGCCTCTCAGAAAGAGGATCAATGTGGACTTCTTGCGAAGCGCCCTGGTGCGTGAGCTGGAGCTCGTAGGCATCACGGAGAAGTTTGAGTTTACCATCCGTGATCGTAAGGGGCAGTCAGTCTACACGACCCTCCCGGAGGGTTACGACCCTTCACAACAGGCTCCTCTCGTGTTGCGGAGAGATATCTTCGTCCAGTCAAACTCTTATATAGATGAGCCAGACGATTCTGGTCTGCCCTATATTGAGCTGATCTTTACGGAGCATAGCCACCACATGGGCAATCTAATCTACACGATCCCCCCGATTGCTACGCTGGTGGTGATCGTGATACTCAGTGTGCTGGCCATTTTGATCCTTGTACGGCAGCAGCACTACCTGCGTGAGCGTGAGGACTTTGTGAGTAATATGACTCATGAGCTTAAGACGCCCGTTAGCTCCATACGTCTAGCCTGTGAGATGCTCGAAGACCCCTCTGTAGAGGAGTCGGAGGAGCGACGCAAGCGCATCACCCAGACCATGCTTAAGGAGGTAGATCGCCTCACGCTGCTCGTAGATCAGGTCTTACAGTCCTCAACGATGCAGCGTGGTGTGCTCAAGGTCTACCCCGTAGAGCTAGATGCTCACGAGGAGATTAGAGACCTAAGCAGTGCTTATGTTATGAAGATCACCGAGGCTCAAGGAGAGCTGGTGCTAGCTCTAGAGGCTGAGCACCATGAGGCCTTTTGTGATAAGATAGCCTTTCAGAACATTATATCCAATATAATAGACAACAGTCTGAAGTATTGCAAGGAGGGTGTACCGCCCATCATTACGCTCACCACGCGAAACGATGATACCTACCTTATCATAGATATACAGGATAATGGTATCGGTATCTCTCGTCAGGATAGGGGGCATATCTTCGATCAGTTCTATCGCGTCCATACTGGTGACCGCCATGACGTCAAGGGCTTTGGTCTCGGCCTGGCCTATGTACAGCGGGCTATCCAAGGCATGGGAGGCGATGTCAAGGTCTTCAGTAAGCTCGGGGAGGGTACTAAGATGTCACTCCGCATCCCGTTTCTAGCAAAGAGTGAAGCTAAAGCACATGACAAGAGAAAGTAAACGATTCTTATTCAAGAACATCTAACTAATAACAAACTAGACAATTCACAATAAATCAAATATAGCTATGAACAAGAAAGAAATTAAAGTATTCCTCTGTGAAGACGATGAGAGCTTAGGCTTGATGCTTCAAGAGTACCTTATAGCAAAGGACTATGAGGTAGACCTCTTTACAGATGGCGAAATGGGGCTAGAGGCCTTTGGTAAGGATGAGTATGCACTCTGCCTTATCGATGTCATGATGCCTAAGATGGATGGATTTGAGCTGGCTAAGCAAATACGTCTTGCCAAGCCCAATATCCCCATTATATTTGTCACTGCAAAGGATCAAAAGAAAGATGTGCTACGTGGCTTTAAGCTCGGTGCTGACGACTACATCACGAAGCCCTTTAGCATGCAAGAGCTCGAGGCGCGTATCTCAGCAATCATGCGACGCATCATCGGTGAGGAGCATGAGGAGCAGCAGTTCTATCAGCTAGGCAAGCTGCTCTACGACACGAAGAAGCAGACCCTGACGACTGAAGATGGTAAGGTACTCACCCTAACTACAAAGGAAAACGACCTGCTGACGCTCTTCTGCGTATATGCCAACGAGACCCTCGAGAGAGACTATGCACTGAAGACTATCTGGGCTGACGCTAACTACTTCAATGCACGCAGCATGGATGTCTATGTGACCAAGCTCCGTAAGATCCTCCAGGCTGATCCCTCGCTAGAGATCAAGAATGTACACGGCAAGGGTTATCGTCTCGTCACTCCGATGAAAGAGATACCACAAGATCAGATCAAAAAGATCTAGTCTACCGCTTAAGGTAGCGTAAAAACACACCACCTGCCAGTGGCGACGAGGGTCCTAGTGCCTTCGTCGCCTCTTGCTGTTTGTGGGTATACTGAGCCTGATACAAGATTATTGCTGTCCGATAAAGGTCTGAAAGGACATACCGAAGAGACTTTTATCGGACAGCAATAATTTTCTTTAGCTTCATCTTACACGACCGTATGTATGATGTACAGTGGTACGGCGGTGGGGGATAGCTAACTCTTTACTTTAAGTACATCTCCTCGAAGTCATACCCCTTTGGGGCTCGTCCTAGTTTAAAAAGATCATATTGAAGCTGGTAGGGAAGGCTCCCGCGTATAAACTTCTTATTGAACAAGCATTGTGTATCAATACTGCTATCCAATATGACTCCTCCTTTGAGGTATAACTCTATACTCTCCCCATCAAGCAGATGCCGAAAACACTCAACATCTTTATCAAGCGATCTGTCAAAGTAATCAACACTATCAGAGTAGAGGATGAAGCTTTCAGCTGGTATCGATCTATACTTTTTGGCATGATAGGGCTTAATCATATATGCCTGTATCGAGTTACCCTGATGGAACCAGAGCAAGTTGTAATCATAAAATGCTATCGAATAGACATAGATTGAGTCGTTACTCAAAAGCAGCTCATCGACCAGTCTATTAGTCCTCTTTTGTAAACACAATTGAGGGCTGCAACTAAGACACAATAAAGCCATCAATAAGACGACCACCATCCTTATATAACTACTTCTCATTTCGCGCATCCAGTTTGGTGCATTTTTTGTTATTTACCACAGCAAACAACCAAATACATGAACATAGATAAAGAATAAAGTACCAAACGGCATATCTTACTGTCACATCGTGTTGTTCAAATACTTTATCGCATTCTTTGTCGTAAAATAGTCTTATCTTTTTTGGGGTGAAAGATTTACATTGACTCGTGGTAACTCCCACATAATATTGCTTTGCATTGAATTCTATCAGAAGGTTTGAGCCACCCCGATAACCACCACTACAATTAATTTCCAGTACTGAGAAATTAGTTATCTCCTTCTCGCTATTTACAATAGCCTTTCTATGATTATACGAGAACCAAGCATATAGAAAGATGGCTAATAAGCCAATATTTATTAGACAAACAACGCTTCTTCTTTTCATTATTGGTTGTTGTTTTGGGTTGCTCTTTGAGTCTTACTATCGGCTGTTTTTGAAATGGTCTATCTGGAGGCATAGGTACTACCATTCAGGACGGTAGATATGCCCTTTACTGGAAATGTCACCTTGCTGACAACAGGAAGTCCATTATTGCTCACGGCATCATAGTCACCCTTTATGTGATACATTTTCCACGTAGGAACGAAATGAAACTTCGGAGAAAATGATTCGCGCCTACGAGGAGAAAAAACATCCACGTGGAGATGCAATCTCTCCACGTGGATATCTAGTGTGTGTATGGGCTACTTAGTTTGCTTTTTGAGCCAGTTTCTTCTGATGCCGCTTGCCTACAGCCAGCACCGTGATGTAGCCCACGATGCCTGAGGTAAGGCTACCTGCTAGGATACCCAGCTTGGCCTCGCTGAGCCAGTCGAGGTGCAGATGTACATCGTATGATAGACTGGCGATAAACATAGAGACCGTAAAGCCGATACCACCCAAGATAGATACCGCAAAGAGCATGGCGGGATAGACCCCATCACTCCACTGATGTCGCGTCAGCAGTATATAGACATAGGTAAAGAGGAAGATGCCGACAGGCTTACCGATGAATAGTCCTAGCATGACTGCAAAGGGGAGCGTCGAGATATCGCCCATACTAAAGGTCGAGAAGTCGATGCCTGCATTGACAAACGCAAAGACAGGTAGGATCAAGTAGTTGACCCAACCTGTGAGCGCATGCTCCAGACGCTGTACCGGAGGAATTGCAGCTGAGGCTGCTTGGCGCAAACTATTGATCATCGCAATGTCAGATCCATCTAGGTGGGTCGTCTGTCCCTTCTTAGCGCTCTCTTCTGTAGGGAGCATCTTAGAGATAGCACCCGCGAGGCTGCCCAGTTGGTGACGAGATACAGAAGTGGTCATAGGCATCGCTAGAGCCACCATGACACCTGCGATGGTGGTGTGGATGCCGCTCTGTAGGAAGAAGAACCACACGACAAAGAGTCCGATCATGTAGAGCCCAATGTTACGTATCCCTGCGCGCCCTAAGAGAGCCAAGACAACAACGACCGCCAGCCCGAGTCCGAGCATCAGCAGGTTGATACCAGAGGAGTAAAAGAGCGCTATCACGATGATACCGCCTATATCGTCAGCCACTGCTAGCGTAGTCATAAAGACACGTAGTGAGACAGGGACATGATCCTTCAGAACCATCAGCACCGCCAGGACAAAGGCTATATCTGTAGCCATTGGGATAGCTGCGCCTCGGCTTGCGTCACCCGCAGGAGCGATCAGCCAGAAGAGGAGGATAGGCATGATCATACCGCCTATAGCTCCTACCACAGGCATCATCGCCTTCTTGACAGAGGAGAGCTCACCCACGAGAAGTTGCTGCTTGATGTCTAGTCCGACAACAAAGAAAAAGAAGACCATCAAGACATCATTGGCAAAAACCAAGAAGCTCATCGGCTCTCCATGATACTGAAATATGTCTAGCCCTAGTATGTTGAGGTTGATCGGCATAGCAAGTAAGCTATGGTATAGATCTCTGAGAGGACTATTAGCTACAATGAGTGCTACGATGGTCGCAAGAAAGAGTACGACCGAAGAGTCTACCTTACGGATTGTAAACCTCTGAATAGGTCTAAGGATGCGATTGGTTGAAGACATGAGGTACTATACGATTAGATATTAACGTGATCTCAAGGTGGGGACTGTATGTATATCAGTGACATACAGAGCCTAAGAGAGTCTTTTTTTAAGTAGAGATAGAGAGCTATGGTAGGGCTAGCAAGAGGGTGTGCTGAAGTAGCTTCTCAGGCAGTCCCGCTCTCGGGGCAAAGGTAGCAAAATATGTGGAGACCATTGCACGGACAGGTGACAAATCCAGGCTGACACATGATATATATATGATGCATTCATTTACTCCTCGCTTGTCGCCAATGTGTAGCTCCCGAAAGATCGATTATGATGCGTCAGCACGGGCTGAGCAAATTCGACGCCAGGTCGTTACAATAATTTAGGGCAGACTACATATCGATACAGAGCTGTGTCGGTGAAAACTGATTTCCACGTGGATATTTCGAAATCTCCACGTGGAGAATAAAAAATTCTTCGGAGGAATGAAATGAAACTTCGGAAGAATCAAATGAAACTTCGGAAGAAATGAATCACGCCCACGTGGAAAATAAAAAATATCCACGTGGAGATTTGAGATTTCCCACGTGGATATTCGAGAAAGGAGGGAATCGGACGAATTTCCCCGTAAAGATATGTAAATAGAGATTAGAGGCTAGAGGTTAGAGGTTAGAGAGTGGGTGTGACCGCTTAACTATCAGATCGCTTTTTACCCTTGTGGATAGTGACCTGTCCGAGGGTCTTCCTCAAGCGAGTGAAGAGGTCTGCAGTAGGGATCTCTAGATACTGACGATCTGGCTCATTTCGCTCGGAGACGATCAGGAGGATGTCGTTAGGGTGCAGGTGTAGTCCACCCTTAGGCACTATGTAGCGATCATTACGACGTACGAGGATGACCAGCTCATCGGGATTGAGTGCTAAGTCTTTAAGCAGATGCCCCTCAGCGAGCATCTCCTCTACGACAATACGCTCCTCCATGCTTGTATTGGTCTCCTCAGGGATCTCAACACCCATGAAGTAGCCCTCAGGGGGAGCAGGCTCAGCGAGGTGCAGCGCACGAGCCACGGGCGTGATCGTCATGCCCTGACAGATGAGTGATACCAGTGTAATGACAAAAACGATAGTGAAGATGTGATTAGACTGGGGTACCTCAGCTAGTACAGGATAGGTGGCAAAGAGGATGGGCGCCGCTCCACGCAGACCGACCCAAGAGGTGAAGAGGCGAGCCTTGAAGGATAGCTGGCGAAAGGGGAGTAGCGTCACGAAGCAAGCGAGCGGACGAGCTACAAACATCATCAGCACAGCCATGATGAGCGTCGGAACCAATACGGGGAGCATGTCGCTCGGGTTGACCAGTAGTCCTAGCATGATGAAGAGTACGATCTGCACCAGCCAGGTGATACCATCGAAGAAGCCGTACACAGACCTTCGAGCCGTGATCTTACTATTCCCTAGATAGATGCCTGCGATATAGACTGCTAGATAACCATTGCCCCCTATATACCAGGTGCTCACGTAGGTGATCATGACGAGGCAAAGGAGTGCTATGGGGTAGAGTACTTCGTTCTGAATGTTTAGATTGTTGAGCATCTTGACGCATAGCCAGCCAAAGAAAAAGCCTCCGATGATGCCAAAGAGAAACTGCAGTACGAGACTTCCTGCCACGCCCCAAAGGGAGGTGTCGCCCCCCATGACGAAGCCAATGAGTGCGACGGTAATCATATAGGCCATCGGGTCGTTGCTACCGCTCTCTAGCTCTAGGAGTGGCTTGAGGTTTTCCTTAAGATGCACACGCTGCGAGCGTAAGATAGCAAAGACCGAAGCTGAGTCGGTACTGGACATCGTGGCCGCCAGTAGGATAGCGATAGGCAGCGAGAAGGTGAGCGAGGCAAAGAGGTAGTGCGTCACGCAGAAGATGAGGAGTCCTGTAAAGAGCGTCGTGAGCAGCACGCCTATGGTACTTAGGGCGATACCCTCGCCTATGACGGGACGTATCTGCGAGAGCTTGGTCCCCATACCTCCAGAAAAAAGAATGATCGAGAGCGCCACAATGCCGATGGACTGCACGACCCGCATATTGCTAAAATGTATACCAATACCATCTACGCCAAAGAGCATACCCGTCAGCAAGAAGAGGAGCAGGGCTGGTACTCCAAAGCGGGCTCCTACCTTACCCAGTAGGATACCGACAAAGATGACGATGGAACCAATAATCAGAAAGGTCTCAGTGGATAGAAGCATAAACTGATGCTAAGTAAATAATACTGCAAGGATTGTGTGATGAGTACTGTACGCCTCTGACAGAGATCGCATAACTCCCTACAAATATACGGAAGAAAAAGAGAATCTCACGAGACAATAGGCGACTTCTCTGAACTATGTCAGAAGGAGACGGAGATGCCTAGGCGGACGGAGTGACGCTGGAGCGGTGGAATGCCTTGGCCTGTGATGCGGTAGAAGTATTGGACGGAGAGCACCTTAAAGATGTTGCTCAGTCCGGCCGATAGCTCTAGGTGTAGATCATTGCGCATAGGCTCAGCGTAGGTGGGTAGGAGGATTTGCCCAGGGCGCGGGGTGATGTGTCGTGGCGATGTGTCGCCCCAGTAACCATGTATGCCGACGAGCTCTCGCAGTCCGAGTCGCTTGACGAGCGGGATGCGGTTGAAGAGCAAGCCCTCCATACGATAGAGGAGCTTGAAGTCGAGGTATTTGTCAGCTATGAACTCTAGAGGCTGTATGGTCTGGAAGGCATCGGGGACGAGTAGCCAGGCACGATTGCCGTAGGGTGTGAAGAGCTGAGACTGTGGCGTATTGCCTAGTGCGATGCCGCTCTGGAGGGTTATGTCGAGTGCGCCAAATATGCTGAGATAGAGTCTCTGGTGGTAGGCGAGATGGAGCGCGCCGTGAGTCTGATCGTTGCCCCATAGACCTCGTGGGTAGATTGACCCAGAGAGTGTAAAGGTGGGCTTGTAGATGTCTGCCGAGACGATGCTCCCAGGCTTGCGTCCTGAGTAGGGAGTTCGTCCAGGTGTCCAACTGAGTGAGACCCCAATCTCGGTCTGTCGTAGCTCCTCGACTTCGTACTGCTTGCCTTCTTGGTCTAGTGCGTAGTAGTGGAGTGTGCCGGTGGGTCGCTGGCGCTGGTAGTCGACCCAAATGTTGGAGTATAGGCTAGGCGACCAGTCGATCTCGTGCGAGGCCTCTATATCTAGTCCGTAGTAGCGCCGTGTGATGGTGTAGGTGCCAAAGATAGAGGCGATGCCATCTTTGTAAAGTCCGTAGCTCTCCTCCCCAGGGAAGAAGAGGTCGTTGCGTATGGAGAGCGCAAAGTTGTTTCGAGGGTAGGTATGGGGGTGCAGCTCTTTTGGCTTAGTAGCATAGGTGAGACGAGCGTAGTACTTCCACTTTTTGTCCTTAAAGCCGTAGGTGACATATCCCTCGGCAAAGAGCTGGTTGTGCAGTCTAGCCGTGGTCATACCACCGAGGCGAAGCCGTACGCCCTCGATCAGGTTGGCACTGATGAGAGTCTCTAGGGGACCTAGATCTACGTAGACTCGCTCGCGGTGTAGCGGCTCGGCAGGTATCGGGATAAAGCCTACGGAAGCCATCCTGGCGCATAGCGAAAAGAACTTGTACCCAGGGTCGTGGAGGATGTAGTCGACGAGCTGTGTAGCGCGCTGCTCGGTGGAGTCAATCGGCTCGGGACGAACGACCAGCCCGTAGTCATCTATGACGCGTGTCATGAGTTGCTGGAGCGTGTCGGCGGGGAGGAGGAGACGAGGATCGAGCACCTCTGGTCGTAGTGCTGTGGTGCCTGTCTCGTAGTGGCTGTAGAGGGAGGTGACGCGAGCTAAGGCGGAGATGTCTAGTCGCTTGGATACACGAAAGAGTGCATCGAGGCGCTGCCGCTCGGGGAGCCATAGGGTGTCGGGCCGTCCGTCTGGTCGTGTGATGCTCTGCGGGGCGTAGTCAATGGTGATCTCTAGGCGGTCTACCCAGTTGACATTGGCGGTGGTGGGTAGGCGCATCTCTACACCGTGGATGCTGTAGTCCACGGTGTCTATCAGTAGCGTACCCGAAAAGCCTGCGTCACGCATCTCTATCGGTACGAACTGTATCTGATAGCAGGGATTGCCCAAGGCGTCTGGGATGGTGTCTAGGAGATAGTACTTATAGAAGGTGATGCCGAGCTGCGAGTGTAGGGGACCGATGATCTCTCTAGAGAGTAATGGCAGGTCGTTGTCGTAGATGTCTACGGGAGCGAGGAGCGCATCTATATTGCTTGATAGCAGTCCCTCGTCGACGACCTGCTCGACCCCACTGTGTCGTGTGCCGAGGAGTAGCGGGTTCTCCGGGTGTCCACCTTGCTGTGCGTAGACGAGATGTCGCTCACGCAGGGAGAAGGGAAGGATGGGCGTCCTAGCGAGGGCAGAGCTATCGACGAAGCTCTTCATGCGCCACTTGGGGATGCCCCAGTAGCCTTTGCCTCGTGTGATGTCGCCCTGAGCGAGGAGGGTCTTCTGGTAGAGTTGGTAGGAGTAGTCGGGTAGGGCGGATAGGTGGTTGCGCTCCTTGTGCTGCATCACCTGGCGCATGATGGCCACGGCGGGATTGCCCTTGCGTCGGTATCGCTCTTTCTTGGGCTTGACGACGACTGTCTCTATGTCTGTCGCTTTTCGTGAGAGCGGGATGCGTCCTAATTCGTAGTTTTGGTATTTGTCCAAACGCAATGTCCGTCCCTCATAGCCTATACAGCTGATCTGTAGCACGATGGTGTCTTGCGCGATCTCTTCGTATCGTAGCTTGATGGTGAAGGCGCCCTTGTCATCGCTGGCTGTGCCAGTGATGCTCTGGCGTGTCTGAGTAGAGATAGAGGCGTAGGGAACTGCCTCTCCAGTCTGCCGGTCGTATAGGATACCTGAGATGGTGGTGCTACTCACGATCTGTGCGGGGAGCAGGGTGGGGAGTAGGCACAGGAAGCTCCAGAGCAGGATGAGGTAGCTACGCTTGACTGGCATGAGCGGGTTACTTAGTCAGCTTGCGACGCAGACGAGCCGTGGGGAGTCCGAGCTGCTGTCGATACTTGGCGGTGGTGCGGCGCGCTATGTCGTAGCCTTGCTGTGAGAGCGCCTCCGTAAGTTGGTCGTCTGTGAGTGGCTGGCGTGGATCTTCCCCGTCGATGATCTGCTTGAGGCAATCTTTGATCACTTTGGTGGAGACGTCACTACCATCCTTGGCCTGCATGCTTTCGCTAAAGAAGAACTTGACGGGGTAGATGCCCCACTGGCACTGCACGTACTTGCTATTGCTGACACGTGATATGGTGCTGATGTCTAGTCGGGCTAGCTCGGCAACGTCTTTGAGGATCATGGGGCGCAGGTCTACGATGTCACCTGAGAGGAAGAAGTCTCGCTGTAGCGTCATGATGATGGTCATGGTGGTGCGGAGGGTGTCGTAGCGCTGCTGCAGAGCGGAGATAAACCACTCGGCATCCTTGACTCGGTCGCGGGTGTACTGTATAGTCTCCTTGAGCTTAGCGCGCTCGCTCTCTGACGCATCTCGGTAGTCGGCTATCATCTGCTTGTAGCTTGGCGATACGGTCAGGGCGGGTATCTCGCGCTGGTCGGTGAGGGTCAGGGTGAGCTCGCCCTCATGTTCGGTGATGATAAAGTCTGGCGTCACCTTCGAGAGAAGGGTCTCAGCCGAGGAATCAAAGCCGTTGCCCGGCTTAGGCGATAGCTGGTGAATGAGTGCCGAGACCTCTTCGAGTTGCTTCTGATCAAAGCCTCGCTTGGTGAGTCGCTCGAATCGCTTGTAAGCAAAGTCATCGAAGTAGCGAGAGACGATCTTCTCCGCATTGACGACGGTCTCGCTCTGCTCCATGCGGTGCAGTTGCAAGAGTAAGCACTCTTGTAGCGTCCTGGCACCAACGCCTGGAGGGTCTAAGCTCTGAATGATCTGGAGCAGCTCGGTGAGCTCCTGCTCGGAGGCATCGACACCCTCTTTGAGGAGCAGATCCTGAGCGATGAGTGGTAGCGAGCGGTCTAGGTAACCGTCCTCACGGAGGTTACCTACTATATAAGGTACGAGTAACTGCTGCCGCTCGGTGAGCTCTAGGGTGGAGAGCTGGTTGTCGAGGTAGTCCGTGAGGGAGAGTCCGTGAGCGGCAAAGGGTATCTCCTCGCGTTGCTGCTCTCTCTCGGCGATCATCCTCAGCCGATAAGCTGGGATCTCGTCGTCATTGCCAAACTCGTTGCGCGCTTCGAGCCGATCTTGGTCGGACTGGCTTAGGGTGGGGTCGACTTGCTCGTTGGTTGCGTTGCTTTCATTGGAATCGTCACGAGCCGTATAGCCCTCTTCGAGAGCCGGGTTGCGCTCGATCTCAGCACTGATGCGCTGCTCCAGCTCGGTGACAGGTAGTTCCAGCAGTTGTATCTGCTGTATCTGCCGGGCGGTGAGGGTCTGTCGCTGCTCTAGTTGCTGTTGCTGGCGATTCTTTAGCATAGCTCCGCAATGGACGAGAGATGGTGCGAGTTAGAGCCTTTGATCAGGATAAAGCTGTGCTGCGGTTGGTGTCGGGTGAAGTATTGCTTGAGAGCAGTCGCTGAGGGGAAGAAGATAAAGTGCTCGCTCCCGTAGCGAGCCTGCAGGGCGAAGAAGTTGGGCCCGCAGAAGTAGGTGACCATCTTAGGATAGCGCAGGAGGTAGCTCTGTATCTGTCTGATGACGGTGATATGCTCGCTCTCGGCCGCATCGCCTAGCTCGTTCATATCGCCGAGGATAAGCATGCGGTTGAGTCCCTGCGAGTCCATCGTGAAGTAGCTACTGAGTGCCACCTCCATGCTAGAGGGGTTGGCGTTGTAGCAGTCGAGGATGACTCGGTTGCCCTGCGCCGTCGGGGGAAGGACTTGCGACCGCTCATTGTGTGGCTGGTAGTTGGTCACAGCCTCATTGATCGTCTTCGGGTCTAAGCCGAAGTGTAGCCCTACGGTGATGGCTGCTAATATGTTGTTGAGGTTGTAGTCGCCGACTAGCTTTGTCGCTAGCTGGTAGCTCTCGCCAGTCTCCTGGTCACGCCACTCTATCTTGAGCAGTCCAGACTCATCAGTGGGGAGTACGGAGCCCGTGATGCGTGGTGACGTGGTGCCATTGTAGTAGACCGTGGGCAGCCCATTGAGGTTGCTGATGAGCGTCTTGTCCTCGCCATTGCAGAAGGCTTGTCCGTCATGCTCTCGCAGATAAGCGTACAGTTCGCTCTTAGCCTTGACCACCCCCTCGGGCGTGCCAAAGCCTGAGAGATGAGCCCGCCCTACATTCGTAATGATACCGTACTGCGGCTGTGCCAGCTTGCAGAGAGAAGCTATGTCTCCGATGTGCGAAGCGCCGAGCTCGACGATGACAAACTGATGCTCGGGGCGAACTTGTAGCAGGGTAAGCGGGACACCTATCTCGTTATTGTAGTTGCCCTGCGTGGCATGCACACGATACTTTGCGGACAAGACCGCAGCGACCAGCTCCTTGGTGGTGGTCTTACCATTGGTTCCCGTGATCGCTATAAAGGTCGCCTCGGACTTCGCCCTATGTAGGAGTGCCAGCTCGTGGAGTGCTTCAAAGCCTCCGTCCTTGTAGTAGATGAGCCTCTCCCGAAGGTCGGCTTCCTCGACCTCATCTATATAGCTAAGGTCGTCAACGAGTGCATACTTGCAACCCTGCTTGAGTGCATCTGCAGCGAAGCGATTGCCATCGAAGTGCGCTCCTCGTAGCGAGACAAAGAGCGAGTCGGGACGCAGATGTCTCGTGTCGGTACAGATACCGTCGCTCTGGAGGAGTAGGTCGTAGATATGATTGATGTCAGCTGATTGTCGCATAGTAAGAAGGTAGGAGATAGCTAATTAGTCAAAAGTCAAAGGCATGCCACTGGGTACGTAGTCGGATACATCTAGCCCCCAGCTCAGGAGTTCCCGTACCATAGAGCTAGAGATATGGAGCAGCCCTTGCGCCCCAAAGAGTAACACCGTCATAGGTCCCTGCAGATGGTCATTGATCTGGGAGATACTCTGCTCGTACTCGAAGTCGCTCGTGGAGCGTACACCACGTATGAGAAACTGTGCGCCACACTGCTTCGCCACCTCGATGGTCATGCCGCTATAACTCACGACACGGACACGAGGCTCCTGCGCATAGACGGTCTCTATCTGTAGCGTGCGCTGCTCGGCGGTGAAGCATGGCTTTTTCGTCGGGTGAGTGCCAATACCTATGACCACCTCGTCGAAAATCTTGAGAGCACGCGCCACAATGTCCGCATGCCCTAGTGTAAAGGGATCAAAGGAACCCGCAAAGAATCCGATACGCTTCATATCTGTCTGCTAAGCTAGCTGGGGAGACTCAGACGATCTCCTCGTCGATCACTAGGTTGTCTATGATAAAGTCTTGACGGTCGGGCGTGTTCTTGCCCATGTAGAAGTGTAGCATCCGCTTGAGATTGTCCTCCTTGCGCAGCGACACCTGACGAAGCTTGATGTTTTCCTCCGTGATCAGCTCCTTAAACTCATTGGCACTGATCTCACCCAGACCCTTGAAGCGGGTGATCTGAGCCGAAGCACCCATCCGCTCGACTGCCGCATTGAGCTCCTGGTCACTGTAACAGTAGGCAGAGGTCTCTTTCTCAGACTCTGGCTCGATGGATACCTTCTTGGCACCCTTCTTCTTGCCTGCTGAGGCAACACGTGCCGTGATGCTCTTCTTGCGCTTGGCTGGGAGCGAGACACGATAGAGCGGTGTCTCCAATATATATACGTGTCCACGCCGTACCAGCTCGGGGAAGAACTGCAAGAAGAAGGTCAGCGTCAGGAGTCGTATGTGCATACCGTCATCATCGGCATCGGTAGCGATGATTACACGGTTGTAGCGCAAGCCGTCGAGGCCGTCCTCGATGTTGAGCGCAGCCTGGAGGAGGTTAAACTCTTCGTTCTCATAGACTACCTTCTTGCTCAGCCCGTAGCTGTTGAGCGGTTTGCCTCGTAAGCTAAAGACCGCTTGGTAGCGCGCATCTCGGCTCTGCGTGATCGACCCACTAGCCGAGTTACCCTCGGTGATGAAGATACTGGTCAGCTCGGGGCTCTTAGCCTTCGGATCGTTGTAGTGCTCGGTGCAGTCACGCAGCTTCTTATTGTGCAGGCTCGCCTTCTTAGCACGCTCACGTGCCAGCTTGGTGACGCCGCTCATCGCTTTGCGCTCACGCTCGTTGGCCTGGATCGTCTGGAGCATCACCTCAGAGACGTCGGGGTGCATGTGGAGGTAGTTGTCGAGCTTCTCCTTGAGGAAGTCACCGACAAACTTCTGTACTGTCACGCCTCGTAGCGGTTCATGCTCAAACATTGGGTCTTGAGGCACCATCTCTTTGGAGCCAAGCTTGATCTTCGTCTGACTCTCAAACTCTGGCTCGATGATGCGAATGCTGATCGCCGCCGCCATGCCAGAGCGAATATCGCCATACTCAAATCCCTTGCCCGAAAACTCCTTGATCACACGAGCCACCTGCTCGCGAAAGGCAGTCAAGTGGGTACCGCCCTGTGTGGTGTACTGACCATTGACGAAGCTGTAAAACTCCTCTCCGTACTGATCAATGTGCGTGATAGCAACCTCTATGTCGGGACCCGTGAGACGTATGATCGGGTAGAGCGGATCGCCCGTGATGGTGTCTGAGAGAAAGTCTTGTAGCCCGTGTCGGCTTATATATTTCTTACCGTTGAGGTAGAGCGTCAGCCCCGTGTTGAGGTAGCAGTAGTTGCGCACGAGTGCCTCCACATGGCGCAGGTCGTAGTGTGATTTGCGAAAGACCTCAGCGTCTGGTGTGAAGGAGACCAATGTGCCGTGAGCCTCTTTGTCCTCCCACGGCTCTGCTGGCGTATGAGCGATCATCTCAGCCCGCTCGTAGGTGACGGAAGAGGTCTCTCCCTCGCGCCAGCTCTGGACAGTAAAGGTCGAGGAGAGCGCATTGACCGCTTTGAGACCGACACCATTGAGACCGACCGACTTCTTGAAGGCTTGTGAGTCGATCTTGGCACCCGTATTCATCTTAGAGGTCGCATCGACGAGCTTGCCGAGCGGGATGCCACGGCCGTAGTCTCGTATCGTGACCTCGTTCGTCTCGCTGTCTATCGTGATACGTATCTCACTACCCACACCCATGACAAACTCATCGATAGAGTTGTCTATCACCTCTTTGATGAGGATGTAGATACCGTCATCAGCCTGTGTACCATCACCGAGCTTACCGATATACATACCAGGACGCTTGCGGATATGCTCGCTCCAGGAGAGCGTCCGAAAGTCATCTTCGGTGTACCCCGCTACGGTAGGTTGGTCTAAGAGTTCAGGCTGGTTAAGAGGTTCTTGTATAGGCATTGATGTCAGTTAGTAGATAATGAAAGTAGTGTTTGCTAGTCGGAGAGCCTTATGTTAGAGATCCTTGATGAAGACACGGCGTGTCTTGTGATGCTTACGCTCGAAGTAGCTCCACTGCATCTGTACCGCCACATTCGTCTCTAGCTCAGGATTGCTCTCAGCGACCTCGACACCTAGCTTGTTATAGATCGGTATCAGGTCGGCGAAGATGAGTGCATTGATCCCCTTGTTTTGATACTCAGGCAGGACACCTATGAGGTAAAGGTCGACCACCTTGGGCGGAGTCTTGAGTGCATTCAGTATTGGTATGAAGCCAAAGGGGTAGAGGCGTCCCTTGGCAGCGCGCATCGCCTTACTCAGGTTGGGCATGGTGATAGCGAAAGCAATCATCTGCTCGTCACGCTCCCTGACAATAGCGGTAAAGAAGTCTAGACGTAGCAAAGGTAGATAGGCATTGGCATAATACTCCATCTGTGCGGACGACAACTCGCTAAAGCCGTAGAGCGGTGCGTACGCCTTATTGAGCGTGGTAAAGATTTCTTCAGCGTGAGACATGATCTCCTTGCGACTCTTGTACTTAACCACCTTGAGACCATACTTCTCCTTGACTAGATTGGCGATACGCTGATGCTTCTCAGGAATCTCCTTGGGGATCTTGATCAGGTACTCCTTCCAGTCGGTACTCTTGACATAACCTAGTCGCTCCAGCTGCTTGGGGTAGTACGCGTAGTTGTAGAGACCTACAGTCGTACCCATCTGGTCAAAACCCTCCACGAGCATCGCCTCCTGATCCATATCGGTGAAGGACATCGGTCCGTGCATATAATCCATGCCCTTGTTGCGCCCCCACTGCTCGACCGTCTCAAAGAGCTTGTCGACCACCTCATCATCATTGATGAAGTCAACGAAACCAAAGCGAGCGTAGTTTTGATTCCACGTCTCGTTTGCCTTATGGTTGATGATACCCGCGATGCGCCCTACGATCTTGCCATCCTTGTAGGCTAGGAAGTAGGCCGCCTCACATACATCGAAGGAGGGATTCTTGTCCTTATCGAGTAGGTCTATCTCATCCTTGATGATGCCAGGGACGTGGTAAGGGTTGTTTTTGTATAGCTCGAGATTGAACTCAACAAACTTCTTCAGCTCCTTGCGTCCATCTATTTGTCTGATTTCTACTGCCATGATTTAAGCTTATGGGTTTGCGTTACAACCCTCCACAAAATAAGGTAGGGATGCTGTGGGGCAAATGTAGCGTCTGTACTACAAGTGCAAGCAATAGCGGAGTGTCCGAAGCCGTAGCAAGTGAAGCTCCTCTCCTCTTACTGCTCTGGCGACAAAGTTAGCAAAATAAGCGATACAAATGACTCTCTGGCTGAGCTCATCACCCTTCTAGCGAAGCTAAATAGCCGATCTGCTGCTCCTCGCATCGTCATAATTCGTCGTCCGCTATGGAGACGAATGCAGTTTCCTACCCATGGCACTCCAGTTTCACCCGTATGAAACTCTAGTTTCACCTAGGTGGCACTGATAGTTACGTTGATTAGTCGATAAAGATTGTCCTTACGGAGATCGGGGTTACAGCGTTTGATGAGTGGAATTGTCGTGCTGACGTAGCTTGTGTAGGGG
>ERZ773148.225-NODE-225-length-48711-cov-13.760317_pt1 | contig 48711 bp, 42 predicted proteins | sample MGYA00580846_ERZ773148 | MGnify/ENA primary metagenome ERZ773148 (study PRJEB29015, sample SAMEA2737879) | human gut metagenome | biome: human gut; feature: human-associated habitat; material: faeces | place: China | collected 2012 ... | reverse complement strand
GAACTCAATCCATTAATCCTATTTATTAACCGTCCAACTTTCTGGGTTCACTTCACATTTACAGATGAAGAATTTCAAAAAACACCCGAAGGAATAGCTTTTGATTATGAGATTTATAAGCTTTATAAAGAATACGAAGATAAAACATGGTTTCATAGCCAGAAAAGGAAAATACATGTTTATAAGAAAGGGGTTGAAGATTTTTTATTAGACAGAGTAAATTGGAAATATATTTTGGAGTAAGATGTAAAGCCGCTACACTATTATTAACAGGTTGTAGCGGCCTTTTTTAGTTAAAGTTTAAAGCTTTTGGGCTTGTTGGTGTGGGCGGTGTCTGGGTCGTCCTTGTTGCCGGGCTTGGGGATGCCGCCGATGACGAGTTTGCTGCCTAACGAGTTCATGGCATCTTTGATGCTGAAACTGACGGGGGGCTGGTTCAGGTGTGGGGCTTCTTTTCCGGAGGGGCGGAAAGGAAGTCGGGTGGCTGGTGGAGTAGGGCTTGCCGTCGGATACAGGGGACGTTGTCGGTGATGCCGAAGGTGTTCCCGATGCCGGGGGCTGGATGGTGCCTGCGGTTTCATTCGTGCCATGACCTTGGTTCTCGGTTTGGCTTTCTTCCTTGCTGTTGCTGTCTTCATTCTGTTTGACGGGTTTGAGGGAGAGCTGGATCTTGTGGTCGAGAGCGGCAAGGTCGGATTTGAGCTGTTTGAGCCGGTCTTCCTTTTTCCACATTTCTTTGACTACTTCCTGAAGGATGGAATGTCCTTGGAAATCTGTTCCACTTCTTTTTGGTATTTCTCCAGAAGAGGGGGAATGGTTTCGAAGGTGCGGAGGAGCATCTGGGCGGCAATGTTGGGGTCTTTTGTCAGTCTGCCGCCGTTGAAGTTGTACAGGATGTTGCCTTCGCCACGGACGAAGAAGCGGTTTTCGATGAAGTCGAAGCCGTAGAGCTTGCCGATGGGCTGGGATGTGCCGTGGGTACGGGATTTCTCTTCTATCTCGACGAGCTTTTTTGCGATAAGTTTGGGGTCGTTGCCTTTGACACCGTCCAGTTCGATAAGATTGAGGGGGGCTTGGCCATCGCGTTGGGCGCGCTGCTGGAAATGGTTCAAGTCCGTTGTGATACGGGCTATCAGGTCGCCGTTCTTGGTGACGGTCTGCATGATGTTTTCCAGTTTGGCTTCGGCGGAGGATTTGCCACGGTGGAAGGATTTACGCTCGCTTTCGAGGGAGGCGATTTGTTTCTCCAACTTGGCTTTGTCCAACAGGTCGGTGTTGCTGGAGAGGATGGCAACGTACTCGGAGAAGTTCATGCCGCCCTGCTCGTCCATGCTGCCCTCGTCAATGGTACGGGCACCCATCGTGCCCTTTTTAAGCTGGGTTGATGAACAACTGCTTGTTGTGAAGCAGGTTGAATTTGTAGCTGTCGAGGGATTTCTCGACGGCGTAGGTGATAATATCGACTTTGTTGTCGGCAAAGAGTTTGGCTATCTCGTTGCCTTTTCTTACGCCACGGCCGTTGCGCTGCTCCAAATCTTTGGGCGTCCAGGGAATGTCGAGTTGGTGGATGGCGACGCACCTACGCTGGGCGTTGACTTATTACAAGGAAAAGGACTTGCACGAGTTTATACGGAGATATTTTGACAATTCTGAAGAAGTGGATAATAAGAAAGAGGACTCTTATGAAATATCACCGGAGGTTGGTGAACAGGAGGATACTAATAATGTGCATGCCATATAATTCCCATAATCTGATTAGAGATTAAGTTTGTAGAAATCACATTTCATCTGCGATTTTACTCGAAAAATGAGTATTTTTGCAGATATAATGTTGATTGGATATGAAACAGGAAGATAATTATAAGATTAGAAATTGGGTGGAAGACCTGCCAAAGAAAGGAGTTATCACTTTTTCTATTGAAGAAGTCTATAAATTATTTCCATCTATAAGTAAACGTGGAACAGCGAATGCTTTATTACGTTTAGTTAACAAAGGGAAAATTCTATCGGTATGGAAAGGATTTTATGTTGTAATACCTATTGAGTATGCACATAAAGGCGTAGTCCCCCCCATTGTTTACATAAATCAGTTGATGGAATATTTGCAAAGGCAATATTATATTGGATTGTTGGATGCCGCAGCTTTTTATGCGGCGGCACATCAGCGTCCGCAAGTGTTCACGGTGATAACAGGTCTACCAAGTGTAAGAGCGTCAGAGAAAAAAGGTATAAAGATGAAATTCATCACAAAGAAGAATATACCCACCTCCTTCTTGATTCAGAAGAAAACTAAAAGCGGCTACGTTTTAGTTTCCAGCCCTGAACTGACCGCATTGGATCTTATCCTTTATGAAAAAGAGATAGGCGGGATTAACAGAGCAGCAACCGTATTGAATGAATTAGCGGAAGAACTAAACTTCCGTGATATGGATATTTCCATATTTGACAATACTCCCGTAGCTGTAGTGCAGAGGTTAGGATATCTATTAGAAGAACTGGATTATTCAGAATTGGCAGATGATTTACTTCACAAAACAAAGGCGGCCGGCATTCTATTCCGAAAGTCACCTTTGAAAACTGGAAAAAACTGTGAGGATTGCGAATATAGCGCAAAGTGGAAAATAATTATTAATGAGGAAATTGAAATAGACGAATGATACCGGAATATGCAATAACAGAATGGCGCAACATAGTGCCTTGGAGCGCTTCGGAACAAGTGGAGCAGGATTTAGTAATATGCCGTGCATTGGCAGAAATATATAAGGATGAATACCTGTCATCACATTTGGCTTTTCGTGGGGGTACAGCCTTGCATAAGCTCTATCTGTCTCCCCAGCCCAGATACAGTGAAGACATTGACCTTGTACAGATAAAGCCGGAACCGATAAAGGCAACCATAGACAAAATACGTGATGTGCTTGCTTTCTTGGGTGAGCCTAAAGTAAAGCAGAAGAAACATAACAATACATTAATCTTTCGATTTGATTCAGAAGCCATACCTGTGGTACCGATACGATTAAAAGTAGAAATTAACTGCAAGGAGCATTTCAATGTCTTTGGTCTGAATAAAATGGATTTCAGTGTACAGAACCAATGGTATACCGGAAGTTGCCAAGTGACCACTTATCACTTGGACGAATTAATAGGAACTAAATTACGTGCGCTCTACCAAAGAAGAAAAGGACGTGATCTTTTTGATTTGTACAAAGCAATATCAGCAGGCTCATTAAATTCCAATAAGGTACTGGAATGTTACCACAAGTATATGGAGTTTGTAGTGGACAATCCTCCTTCACAAAAGGAGTTTCTACAAAATATGGAAATAAAAATGCAGGATGATGAATTTTTGGGAGATACGGAACTACTGCTCCGTCCTGACGAAAAGTTCAATCCGCAAGAAGTGTATGAAATCATAAAGAAAGAATTAATTGAAAAGCTATAATACAAATAATTCCATCCTTCAGCCTAACTTAAAAAGCCGTTACATGATTTGAATGTAACGGCTTTTAGTTTAAAGTTTAAATCCTTTATACGACTTCTCCGTATCATCCTTATTACCCGTTCCTCCTATGTCTGCAATGACTGCCCGGTTCTGCAAAGCACCTTTGATACTGACAGTCCGGGGCACTTTTGTGACCTTTGGAGGTTGGCCTTGCATGAAGTCAGGTATTTTATGAACGTAAGGTTCCTGAGGTAGCTCCGGCTGTACAGACTGAACGGGCGGTGATTGTACGGCCGTTTGCTGCTTATCCGCTATTTCACCTTCACCTTTCCCTTGCTCTATCGGCTTTAAGGATAGCAAGATTTTGCGATCCAATGCCGCAAGGTCGGATTTAAGTTGTTGAAGCTGGTCTTCCTTTTTCCATGTGGTGCCGATGACTTCCTGAAGTACAGGAATATCTTTAGAAATCCGTTCCGTATCCTTTTGGTATTTCTCCATTAGACCGGGCATGGTTTCAAGGGCATGGAGGAAAGTAAGGGTAGCCGTTTTTGGATCGGATGCCAACTTTCCATAGTTGAAGTTATAGAGAATATTACCCTTTCCACGGGCAAAGAAGCGGTTTTCGATAAAATCGAAACCGTCCTTTCTGCTGGTTTCTGTTTTTACCAGCAGATCAAAGCCGTAGAGAGTGCCGATTTTCTCCGGTATACCATGAGTGCGGAATTTATCTTCTATTTCGACTAACTTCCGGGCAAGGACTTTCACGTCCTTGCTCTGTACTCCATCCAATGAGATGGGATTCAGGGCTTCACCTGCTTCGTCACGTTTTACCTGACTGCCAAACTGCTGCAAGTCTTTGCCTAAACGGTCTATCTTGTCCTGATTGGCCGTTATGTCCTGCATAATCTTTTCCAACTTGGCTTCGGAGGAAGATTTGCCACGACTAAACGCTTTGCGTTCACTTTCCAATGCGGTGACCTGCTTTTCTAACTTGGCTTTATCGAGCAGGTCGGTATTGCCGGAGAGAATAGCCACGTATTCGGAATAATTCATGCCGCCTTGCTCGTCCATGCTGCCCTCGTCAATGGTACGGGCACCCATTGAGCCACGTTTGAGTTGGGTAATAAATAGTTGCTTGTTGTGCAGCAAGTTGAATTTGTAGCTATCCAGTGACTTTTCTACCGCATAGATAACTACATCCACCTTATTATCAGCGTATAGTTTGGCTATCTCGTTGCCTTTTCGGATTCCTCGACCATCACGCTGCTGTAAATCGCTTGGTCGCCACGGACTGTCCAAATGATGGATCGCCACGCACCGTTTTTGCGCATTTACTCCCGTCCCTAACATTTCCGTAGAACCGAACAGGACACGTATTTTTCCCTCATTCATGGCTTGAATCATTGCCTTACGGGACTTCTCCGTCTTGGCTTCCTGAATGAAACGCACCTGCTCTGCGGGGATACCGTAATCATCCACTAACTTGCGTTTGATTTCAGTATAGGGAGTCCATTCACCGGGTTTGTACGTGCCAAGATCCGAGAATACGAATTGCGTACCCTTGTACTCGTCGTACTTTTTGTGATACTGCGCTATCATGGCCGCACAATGCGAGGCTTTATTGTCGATGTGGTCATCATATTTGTCAGAATCAATCATGCGCATATCCAGCGACATCTTACGGGCATAGTTGGTAGCAATAAGCATCTTGGCTTTCTCTTCCTTTTTGCTCAGCGGTGGTCGTCCTAAGACAGTGGCGTTTCCAGACTTAGCAAACTGCATGAGTTTCTGAATGTACTCCTGCTGGTCAGGCGTTGGTGGTATGTTGTGAAGAATCTCGTTCTTCTTCGGCCGGTCGATACCAATATCCTCGGCTGTGCGGAAGTCGGTAATCTCGTTGTACATGGCTGCCAATTCCGGAACTTTGATAAAGTAACGGAAACGCTCTTTCTGGACTATCTCGTTAGTAACGGAGAACTCATAGTCAATCGTCTTCTTGGCAAAAACGGCTGCCCATGCGTCGAACGTATTGATTCCCTGCCGTTCCAATTCTTTGGGGCGGAGATATTTAAAGAGCAGGTATAATTCCGTCAGACTATTGGAAATGGTGGTACCGGATAGAAAGGTGGCTCCCAAATCCTTGCCTGTACGCTCCTGGATTGTGCGCAAAGCGAAGAGCATATTCAGCGCACGCTGGCTGCCTTCACTGTTTCCAAGCCCGGCTACACGGTCGTGACGGGTGGTAAACATCAAGTTTTTGAATCGGTGTGATTCGTCTACGAGCAGGTGATCGACACCCATTTGCCTGAAATCCACCACATTATCATTTTTGTTTTCGATGTCAAAGGTTAGCTCTTTGATTTTCGCTTCGAGATTGGTCTTGCGCTTTTCCACGCCTTTGAGCATACCGTTGGAAACTTCTGTTCCCTGCCGGCTCAATACTTCGAGATTTTCTTCCACGCTGTCCAATTCTTCCTGAAGGATGCGTTTCTGTACTTCTGACGATTGGGGGATCATGCCGAACTGCTCATGCGAAAGAATGATGGCATCCCAATCATTATTCTGCATTTCACGCATGATGCGGACACGGTTCTCCGGGCTGAAATCCTCCTTGCCGGGATACAGGACTTTGGCATTGGGATAGGCGGTACGGAATGTCTGTGCTATCTCGTGGATATTGGCTTTCAATCCGATTATCAGCGGTTTGTTTGCCAGTCCGAGGCGTTTCATCTCATAAGCCGCACAACACATTATCAGCGTTTTACCACCCCCCACTTCATGATCGACGATTCCGCCACCGTTGGTTTTCAGCATCCAGACCGCATCTTTCTGACTATCGTACAGACCGGGAATACCCAATCCCTTGAAGTCAATATCGGGAAAAGTTTGCATGGAACCGTCGTATTTGGGTTTGACGGAATTGTTGAACTTGCGGTTATACTGGTCGGTGAGCCGTTGCTTAAATTCGGGTGATTGTTCTCGTAGCCAATCACTAAAGCCGTTACGGATTTCATCAATCTTGCTGTTGGCAAGCTGGATGGCTTCGGTATCACGGATTTTCTTCACTTCATCACCTACCTGTACTTTCTTGGTAATATCGGGAGATGTATTCTGGATGGCGTGCTTCATCAAAGAGATACCGTCATACGTGCGGCTTTCGGCTTTGACGGCAAACTGTTCCCGGATGCGCATATTGCCCAACCGCTGGGAAGTGTTTACGCTGAACTCGTCCCGGCTGGCAGCGTAGGTAACCTTTACATCAGTACCAAACAGGTACGAGGCGTATTTACTGTAAATGCCTGCGCTAATCCACCGTTCTCCGAAATTGAAATCCAAATCCTCGAAAGGAATGGGACGGGGTGCTGCTGCACGCAAGGCGGCAAGGGACTCTTTGGCGGCTTCGTTGTCGGGATGTTTCCGTACGTATTCCTCTATCATCTCCGCTTTGGAGATGACGTTCCCGGCAATGAACTTGTCAGTTATCTCGTAATTATCCACAAGCGGATTGAAGAACACCCGCCCTTTGAGTTCGTCCAACAACATGGATTCGGTTCTGTCGGTCAGTCCCGCCATGTATTCCAGATTGACTGTACCATACTTGTTCAGCGAAGCGGACAAGGCTTCGTCGGATGTATCGACGTGGGTAATCTCGTTCCTGTTGAAGGCTACGGGATGGTCGAAGATGTCGGCTTTCCGGGCTATGCCATCTTGATAGCGCTCCAATGAAAGAATTTCCCGGTTATCGTTGTCCATACGGAACAGGTCTATGTTCTTTGCCTCATTCAGGTTGCCAAACTGACGGGTGAAGTCATCGTACAATTGGTTTAGCGTGGTACGTTCCTCCGGGTTTTCTTCCCTCCGGTCGGCTTCGTATTTGTACAAACGGCGGTAGCTGTCCCGGATTTCGGTGTAGAGCGTTGCTTTGCGAAGCTGTCTGTCCGGCAACTCCAACGGATGGAACACCGGATTGGTTTCTACGCCACGGAGATAGCCGATCTGGTTGTTATCCGTTACCAGTGAGCCTTCTTTGTAATGCTCCGGTACTTCCTTATTATACATGCGTGGCTGCATCCGCTGTTTGCGGTCTTCATCCGCTCGTTTCAAGGCTTCTTGCCGTTCCGGTTGTTTTGATGGTTTGGTCGGTGGGGACATTGCCGCTTGTGGCTTGACCGGACTCTTATAACCTCCGTGAAGCGCATCGAATACCGTAGGATTTACACGGGTTTTATTTGCCGATTTACCGGACGTTCCCGTTTTTATCGGCTCACCGAACAAATTACCCTGCACAGGTTGCTTCTTTGCCGTCGCTTTTTTGCCTTTACCACGTGCAGGCTTTACCTGCGTGCGTTCTTCGGCTGTGAACTCGAAAAGGTCGTACAAGCTTAATATCGGGGTATTTGCCATTGAAAGTTCCGTGCCCATCTCAATGGCCGTAGAAACTTTCTCTACCGGTTCCGGTTCCATCATTTCTACTTGAACCGCTTCCACTTGCATATCCCGTTTGATTTCTGCCATCGGGACAGCTTGCTGTTCCGGCAAGAATTTGCGATACAATTCCACATCCAGATTTCGGGCAAGGTCTTTTGATAGCCTCTTGCGTAAATCGGCAGTAATGCCGGGTATGCCACCCTCATGGATATACACCATACCGGGATGACCATACGGATCGGTGTCTACACGGGCTTTTGTGTGGATGATAGATGCCGATTGAGCGATGTAGCCATTCTCATTGATTCCCTCCGGTCGTTGTGTTACCGAAATAAACGCCTGCTCTTCCTGTGAAAGCGGTATTTCCCTTGCATATTCCTTTTGAAGAATAATCAAGTCACTGCCTACCTCGGTGCCTGCACTATCCGAAAACAGGTTGTTAGGCAAGCGGATAGCCGACACCAACCGGGAATGGCGCATCAACTGGCGGCGTATCTCTTCATTGGCAGGCGAGTTCAACACTCCCTGCGAAGTGATATACGCCAGTATGCCACCGTCCCGAAGCGTGTCCAGCCCTTTGAGGAAGAAATAATTGTGTATGCTCTTGGCTGCCTGCTGCCGTGCGGGTTCTTTGCTCCTGTTAAAAGCCGGATCGAATACGGCTACATCCCCAAACGGAATGTTAGAGGCAGTCACGTCGAAGTAGTTCGCATAGCGAAGCCCGCTCTCTTCAAATCCCTGTATTTCTACCTTGCTTTCGGGATGAAGATGCGAAAGTATCTTCCCCGTCAGCAGGTCTTTTTCAAAACAGACGGTTTTCTGTAAAGGCGATTGAGATAATCCTCCTGCGGATGGTTGTTGGAAAGCATCGACAAATACACCCGTTCCACCCGAAGGATCGAGGAAACGGGACGGGGCAACTCCGTGATTACCCAACTCCGAAGCAAGCACGGAAACAATATCCTGCGGTGTATAGAACGCTGTCAGGATAGAGTTCTTCAAGCTGGAAAAATAACGTTTATACTCCGCTTCGTCCGTCGCATGACCACGGATGGCCGAGTGGAGTTGCGAAACAAGGGGAAACAGTTCAAGGTCGGACTTTGTCCAACGGGCGGCATCCATCAATGAGGATGCCGGGTTGAGTATCGCCTTGATGCCGCCAAAGCCGGAGTACAACCGTAATACGGCTTGTTCCTCCGCTGTGGCGGCACGTCCTTCACGTTCCAGCGTGAATGCCAGTTTGATTGCTTCGATATTGTCTTTCAGGTGCGCTTTCTTATTATACGCCATGCTCGTCCAGCCAGATTAAGATTGTCCCGGTGAGTTCTGTATAAAGGTTGTCGAACTCCGGCTCAAAAGCGAAATCATCGGATAGCGGATACTTGACGAACACTTCTTCGCAAACAGGAAGGAGTTGGAAGGCAAGTGCTTTCGCACTGCCTTGCGGGACTTCATCTTCGAACTCATTCCAAAGGATGGTGACAATCGTGTCGTATTTGGAGAAATGGAGATTGGCAAATAATACTTTGTTGGCTATTTCTGTAGCCGCATCGTGTGAAAAACCGGAACGGACGGTTTCGCTATACGCCTCGGCTGCGCTATCGCCACGGGCAGCGATAAAGCCGGTGTCATTTGCCAGTTCAGGATGTGATTCTTTTAAAAAAGCGAGCAGGGACAGGCGATAATAGGACAATTCCTGCGGTTGGTTCTTTGGACTTTGATTCTTCTTATTCATAAAATTGGATTTTTAGTGGTCGGACGGGATTGTCCGGTAAATGATGGGGAAAGATGCTAAACGAGAAAGCACTCCGGGTATCCCTCCCGAAGTGCCACCACTAAAAATCCATAACAAACAACTGCGTCAACAATTATTTATGAGCCATGAATCTTTGGTGGCAAAGATAGCACTTTCCGGTTATTGACAGATTATATTGCTGCTACTTTTTCTTTTTCCCGCTATTCCGCACTCCTTTGTCGGGGAAAACAAAGGTGATATTGAACTGTGCGTCAAAAGCCAGTGAAGCATCAAACGGCTTATCACTTTTGCCTTTCATCCCTTTAATGACTCCTGTCTTGCCTTTAGTCAGCAGTTCCGTAATTTGCTTGTCGGTCAGTTCCTTGTTACAGATATTACGGAAAACTTTCAAACCGCAATCCGCATTATTGCAACGGGCTATTTTATGATAAAACAACACATGCCCCCGTTTACACTTGGGGCATAACGGACTATCGGTAGCCGGGGTTATGGATATGGTCGCGTTCAACAGTTCTGTTGTAATCTGGGCCGTATACACCTCTATTTCCCGATGGAACGTATCCGGTTTCATCTCTCCGGTTTCAATCCTGGCAAGCGCAGTTTCCCAATTTCCTGTCATGGCTACGTCCGCTATCTTCTTATCCTTTACAATGGAATAAACGGTCAGCCCTTTTTCGGTGGGGATGAGTGATTTCTTTTCCCGACGGATATAGTCACGGCTGAACAGTGTTTCGATGATGGCGGCACGGGTAGCCGGGGTACCGATGCCCACTTCTTTCATAGCCTGCCGTTCCTCTTCATTCTCTAAATTCTTGCCTGCGCTCTCCATAGCACCCAACAGGGAACTTTCGGTGTGTAGTGGCCGGGGCTTGGTTTGTTTCTCCAACGATTCACATTTCACTATTGATAAAGTATCTCCTTCGTGAAGGTCAGGCAAAGTGGCATTGTCTTCGTCCTCTTCTTCGGAGAAGTTCAAAACGGAACGCCAGCCGGGTGCTTTGATTACGCTGCCACGAACTGCAAAGGTTACATCAGCCGCCTGCAATGTGACAACAGTCTTTTCCAAGACGCATTTATCCGAGAAGGCTTCAAGCATACGGGCGGCAACCATCTCATAAATAATACGGCCATCAGGTACAAGTTCTCCCGCCATATTTTCAGTAACCAATAACGCATGATGGTCGGTCACTTTGGCGGCATTAACACTACGACGATTTAACGCTTGCCCTTCCATCGAAGATGCGTAAGCCGAAAAACGGGGATAGGATGCCAATAGAGAGATGCGTTCCGGAATGAATTCAAATACGTCTTCAGAAATATAACGGCTTCCGGTGCGTGGATAGGACAATATTTTTTTTTCATAAAGACTTTGAGCGATGGAAAGTGTTTTGTCCGCAGAAAAACCATGACGAACGTTTGCTTCCTTCTGAAGTGTAGTCAGGTCATACAAAAGCGGAGCGTCCTGTACGGCCTCTTTCCGTTCACAGGCGGTTACTTGTAAAGTGCCTGTGGAATTTACTTTTTGTGTATCATTCTCCGCTTCCTCCACCTTATTATATTTATTAGCGGACAGAACTGAAAAATCCATATTACCGTCACTTAATTGCGCCCGAAGTTGCCAAAACTTCTGTGGAGTGAAGTTCTTATTTTCCATATAACGATTACAAATCATCATCAGTGTAGGTGTCTGTACTCTACCCAAAGAAAAAACACCTTGTCCGGCAGAGATACAAAGTGCTTGGGAGCTATTCAAGCCGACTAAATAATCTGCTTCACTACGAGCTTTGGCACTCAGGTACAAATTGTCATATACCCTCCCGTCTTTCAGGTTATCCAGTCCTTCACGGATGGCACGGTCAGTTAATGAAGAAATCCATAAACGTGAAAAAGGCTTCTTGCAGTGTAGATAATTGTAAATATATCTAAATATTAATTCTCCTTCACGACCACTATCAGTTGCTACAATTATGCTATCGCATTGTTCAAACAGCTCTTTAATAACAGTAAGCTGTTTCACCACTCCGGGATCATCCTTATATGTTTTTCCATCTTTCACCTGTCGGGGAACAAGGATAAATTCCTGCGGAAAGATGGGTAAGTTTTCCCTGCGAAATCCCTGAATACCATAGGCTTCGGGCATGGCAAGCCCAACTAAATGACCGAAGCCCCACGTAACGGCATAACCGTTGCCACTCAAATATCCTTCCTTACGCTCTTTAGCTCCCAATATCATGGCAATATCCCGTGCCACACTCGGCTTCTCTGCAATACAAACTTTCATAATTCAATCTGTTTTCAAATTTTACGACTTTTTACTTTCTTTTTCTCTCCTTTGGCAGCCTGTGTCTGAACGGGCTGTTGTGCGTTAGCTTTCAACGGTTCTTTCACGTTCTTGGTCGTTTCATCCGTTGCTCCGTTGTTTACAGCTACTTGCGTTTTATGCTCTGCGGTCGGAGTGACTTCTTTGGCTGCGCTCCGGGCTTTGTCCGGATTCCATTTGAAGAACTCCGGTTTGGCTTTATCAAAATTCATTTTCACGTATGCGTTGAACGGTTGCCCTTGCTTGTCTTTCATTCCCTGCACGTAGATAGTTCCTCCTTCCCGAAACTTCTTTTGTTGTTCGGGAGTGAGTTCCGCACCCAATAATTTTTTAGGAATGAATATCTTTTGATCCGCCATTTGTTGCTGCGTCTGCGCTTTGTAGCGGTTGCGATCCAGTCCGTCGAAAGTGAAGTCCAGTTTTTCTTTGGCGGCGTTGTATTGGATATAACCGTCAAATAGGGTATTCCATTGCGAGGTCATACCCTCCACCAACACCTTGCCGCCTTCGGTTAGTTGTTTCTGCAGTTCGGGTGTAAGCGTTACGCCTTTTATTTCATGGGGGATTAAAATATCATTCACCGGAACGGCTACCAGATTATTGGTCAGTTTATCCAATGATACCAGACAGGCGGTTGTTTCTCCCTCTTTGAGTGACAGGTTTACCGGATGCCCGGCATTACCATTTGCCAGAATGTTCTTTTGTGCTTCTTCGCTTAGCAGCGTACCATGAAAAGGTAAGTCAAGGACGGGTTCTCTGCGGCAACAGTCTATTTTCAGATCCAACTTGCCATTCTCCCCTTCCTGAAAGTAGATGCGTCCCTGTGTGGAAATAGGGATGCCTTCTACTTGGGTGTCAATCGCTACCAGACCGGATTTGTTACCGGATAGGATGGCTTTCAGATCTCCGCTTTGTTCTAATGACTCTCTGTTGATACCCAGCCGGGCGAGTTGTTCCCAGTCGATACGGTTCTCTAAACTATTGGGCTGTTCTTTCGGTAGCTCAGGTTCGGTGCCTGTTTTCTGCTCCACTTGCTGCTCCGGCTTAATGTAGTCCTCCGGCTTGACCTCATATTGAGCTAAAAAGTCTTTATTCTCTTCAGGAGATTTCAACATATCCTGAAGGATGTCCAATTTATCCAACAATGCGGCCGGAAGATGATAAAAGCGGAAGTCGGTCGGGTTCTTGCATTGGTGCATGAAGTTGGTGAAGAAGGTCTCAAGCATATTGGAATGTTTCTCTATCTTCATAAAATCCTCCAAATTCTCAATGCTGGGCAGCAGACTTTTCATAATCCCGGTCTTTGCCGAGGATTTGTGTACGACTTTCAACTGATTATTGTCGGTCTTGGCTACAACCAATAAGACCTTTTGTTCTTCTTTTTTTTGATTTTCGTCCATATTCATATGAATTTAATGATTGCATCAATGGTAATGCGGGACGAAAATAGAAGTAAGAAGTTGGTTAACAATGGGCTCTGAGGCGGGTGGCATCGAGTGACTTCAAAGTGGCAGCGAGTGGCATTGATATGTGAAAATCTGCCTACCCATTTCGGGAGATGATTGTAGACGATACATAGAAAAATGTAAAGAAAGGCACTGAGAATATTGAAATTGGAAATGGCGACTCTGGATCAGAAGATACAACTGACATTTGCACCTCCTCAACAAACCATCCAAAAAGAAACGAAAGAGAAGTGGCAAAATACTGTCATCTGCAAATCAAGCATCAATTTCCAAATCAAGAAAATATTTCCAGTATTTAATAACAATGGCTGTATCCTCACATTGACACAGCCACTGTATATTTGTATGAAAGTATTGTTTTTTCAGATAAGCCCGTATTTTTTGCCTATTTCATAAAAGGAGTTTATCAGTTTGTCACAGTCACTCCGGGTATGTGATGACATCACGCCAATTCTGATTCGGCACATATTGGGAGGAACGACCGGCGGGAATATTGCATTAGTGAAGATATCTCTGTCGTAGAGTTCTTTTGTCATCCGGGTCAATATGTATTCGTCCCCTACGATAACAGGAATAATAGGCGTGATTGAGCTCAAAGTATTAAAGCCGATTGCTTTCAGTCCGCTTCTTACATATTCGGCATTTTGCTTCAATGCCTTCTGGATATCGGTATTGCGCATCTCCTTTAAAACTTCAAGAGACGCGGCACATATACTCTGGGGTAAAGAAGTTGAATACATGTTACTACGGGCATAAACCCTCAAATAATCTATGATATCCTGTTTCGCAGTTATAAACCCTCCTATTGACCCTATTGCCTTGCTGAGTGTTCCTGTAACGATAATGTTGTCACGCTCTTTTATCCCGTAATAACTCAGCGTTCCGGCTCCGTCTTTCCCGATTACTCCCGTAGCATGGGCATCATCTATTAAAAGTAGAGCATTGTATTTCTTCGTAATCTCCAAAATAGCCGGAATATCCGCAATATCACCGTCCATGCTGAACACTCCGTCGGTCACCACCATCATGCCATTCGGGTATTGCCCGGCATTTGCTTTTAATATCTTTTCGAGCGCTTCAGGGTCATTATGCTTGTATCTCACCATTTTGGCACCTGACATAAGAGCCCCGTCAATCAAACTGGCGTGGTTGAGCCTGTCATATACAAGCAGGTTATTAGGGCGAATTAATCCTACAATCACTCCTATATTGGCGGTAAAACCTGATGAGAATAATATCGTGTCGTCAAAACCTGTCAGTTTGGCTATTTCTTTCTCCAGATCATTCTGAAATATCGTCGTTCCACTCAGTAGTGGTACCCCGCCGCTTCCAACTCCATAATCAGATGTTACACGGACTGCTTTTTCCACTACTGACGGCATGCCGGTAGCGTCCAGATAACTGTTGGAACCGAACATTAACATTTTCTTCACTTTGTTCGTGACTCTATCTATCACTTCGACTTCCCTGCCACAGCCGGAAAGCATCGGGGATTTGATGTAGATGTGCAACGAGTTATCTTCGTGGAGTTGGAGCTGTTTTTGGAAATTGTAAACTTTCCCCATAATATCTCCACCGGGGCTATTCTTACATACCGAATAGTCAATTTTGAACCCAGATATGTTCTCTTTCATTTTAGTACTTATATGTTATAAACTTGTCTGCAAAGATAGTTACAAAAAGAAAATAGGCAAATTAAATAGTCTATAATTAAGTTGTTAAAACAGTCACTTAGTAGTATTTAGATTATCTGTTTATTGCTTGTAAGGCGTAAAATACCTATATTTGCAACATATCCCATTATTTATACAAAACAAACATACGGGGGAATCAAACTGTTGGATAAACAAGCATAAGCCTTCTTTGAACTACTCCAACCGATTCTTTGGGAGGAAATATTATTGGAGAAAACAACAAAAAATACCTCCGGACTTTTTGTGATTTAATTTTTTATTATTTAATAAGTACTATATAATAATGATGGAACAGAGAGATAAAAAAACTCGAATAAGGAGAACCAATGAGCAGTTGGATAAGGAGGTAATATCTGAACTTGAAAAGCTTGTAGGTGAACTTGGTTTTGGAAACGTCAATTTGAGTGCGTTAATGAAAGCTGCTGATTTAGAGGCCAATGTGTTTTATAGAAGATACGGTTCAATGGATAATCTTTATGACATACTGGCCAAACAATACGACTTCTGGATTAATAATACTATTGATATTTCCACGCTTAATACGTTGGGACCTAAAAAGTTTTTTGCAGAAACGTTTAAAACACTGTTCAGGAATCTGTCAGAGAACAATGTGATGCAAAAGCTGCTGCTTTACGAAATGACGACTATTAATAGTACCACAAAGAGATCTGCGGAAACACGGGATGTTATGAACTTGAACTTAATAACATTTTACGAAAATCTTTTTGCGCCTGCGAAAATCAATATTAAAAGTGTTGCGTCGATCCTGATAGGGGGAATTTATTATCTGATATTACATAAAGAGTGTGCTAAAATTTGCACGATAGACTATAAGACTAAGGAAGGGGAAAATGCTTTTTTAGAAGGAATCGACTTTTTAGCTGATATTATTTTTGATAAGTTAGAGGTGTACGACAGGGATAAAAAGGCAATCCGGCAAATGATATCGGACGGTATAAGTGAATCCAAAATATGCAAGTACATGGGTATCAATAAGAATGACCTGAAAGCATTGCTTTCAGAATAGTCGCAGGAGGCTATAAATAAGCGTTTAAGGAAATGCTGTAAGCCTACACTCTTCCTTATTTGACAATGTACTTAATGGCAATATCCATACGTAAAGACGAATGGTATTGCCATTATTCTTTTCATGTAATGCAATCTTAATAATTACCTTCTCATTTTCAATAAGACCCCAAATAGTCATACATGTGTTTGTTTATCAAACAGTTATTCTTTTTTTAATTATGTTTTCCCTCAATAATAGACTTCGATATTTGTCTACGAATATATAATTATCAAAAAATATATTTCATTTTTAAGCAATCTATTTTTCGTATATTGTTTTTTGTTCTATATTTGCACGCTGAGGACTATATAGAAGCCATGCCCTTTTATGACGAGATGAAATCGTAGTTTTCTTGTAGTCTGTGTTAAACTAATTATTAATTTAAAACTTTTACTTATGGCATTTAGAGCAACTTTAAATTTTGCAGGTAAGGACTTTGATGTACTGGATTGTACTTACAACCTTAAAAGAGATGTGGATTCCAAAGGACGCCCATCTTCAAACATCTATGGCGGACAAATCCGCGTACATGTGGAATCGACTGATGATACTTCGATTCTTGAGAACATGACCAATCAATTTAAGCCTCATTCGGGTAGTATTGTTTTCAAAAAAGGTGATGAAGAAGCCAAGATGAAAGAACTTACCTGGGAGAATGGCTACATTACTGAATTTACAGAGGATATTGACATTATTGGTTCAAAGCCAATGACAATTACCTTTGTTGTATCTGCACAGGTGATTAAGATTGGAGGCGCACAATTTGAGCAGAATTGGCCGAAGTAATCATGAAGTAATCATGCAAGTAACGAAAGCCATCTGCAGTTTTTTAATTAGTGGATGGCTTTTGTCGCTTTTAAACAAAAAATAATACAAATGGCAATACTTGAATATGGAATTGGTGGCAATGAAGTAAAGGTTAGTGCTTCTGATGCCATTGCGAATATCCCCGAGAACCGTTCCCTTATTGTTGAACAGTTAACCGCAGATGAACCTGTCACTCCTGAGGCGGTTAAGGGCTTAAGTACTATCGAAGAAGTGTTTGGGCATTTTTCCCCAAACATTGACATTGAATTTGAGAACGAAGAAGGGCAACCTGTTAAAGAGAATTTTAGCTTTAAAACAGTTGCAGACTTTAGTGTAAAGAACATGACACAGAACAGCCCCTTTCTTCATAACTTGGATACGCAGAAAACATTTTATGAAGGGCTTGTCACGCAATTACGTTCCAATAAAGTTCTACAACGGGTGTTGGAGAACCCGGAATCCAAGAAGGCGTTTATCAACGCATTGGAAGCATTGAATGACGAACTAACGACAGAATCAAAATAATAGACTATGGAAGAAAATAAAAATAAGTCTGAACTTCAGGCACAAGAAGCCGTTCAAGTTTCCTATAAAGAAAAAAACGGTGAATCCTCTTTGTCCTCCGCATTAGACATATTATCCAGATTCGGAGGCTTCAATTTTCTGGAATCAACAGTAGATGGTATTCAGAACCTGAATCCCGAGCGTAAGGCGCGTAAAAAGATTTTTTTAACCGATGAGCAGAAGCGGGATGAACGGGAAGCACTGAAAAAGAAGATAGATATGTGGCTTGAGCTGTTGACTTCATCATCGGAAGTGACAGAAATGATTTCCACTTCCAAGGCCAAATCGGAAGCTGCCGGAGCACATCTTGCCAAAAGCCAATTGGTAGCGGTGCAGATCGTGAGGAATATGGAACAGGCATATCGTGGGGTGATGTTGTTCTATAAGAATACGGAAGCGGACAAGGTGGACAACGTGACAATAGTCAACGCTTCTAAGGAACAACTGACTGATCTTGACAATCCCCGTTTCATTGATTTCATAGCTCGGGAACTAAAACAGAACTATGACAAGCTGGATTTGCGCCAAAACTATTCACTTCTGGCTATTCCGGGTTATCTTGGTTCTAACAAAGTGCTTGAAAAATGGTCGAAAATCGCTTATGATAACAAAGTGATGCTCTATACGGACTTTGCAGACCTTGATAAGCCGGAAGATGTTGTGGAACTGTTCTTCACTTCCAACATGGCAAGTGGCGATTCTTTCAAAAGTAATACTTGTATGACCTGCAACTGGCTTGTCGGACGTGCCGGATACCGGGAAATCGGTGAAGAGGAAGACCTCCATGTTTCTCCGTCCATTGCTTTGATGGGTAAAATATATACCACTCTGATGTCTCAGGTAACTGCCGGTAAGAAGTACGGTGGCATCAATGAAGTGGATGCAGTGGTATTCCCATTGAAGAAAAGCGAAATATCGCAACTGGAGAAGATGGGACTAATTCCGATGGTCAACGAATATGGCAAAGTGATGGCATTCTCCGCCAAGACCTTGTTCAACGGTGACAATCTGGGTCTGCAAACTTATTCGGTGGTACGTGTGTTCGACTATATCACCAAGGTATTGTTTGACTTCCTGAACCGCCGCTCGTTTGAGAACTGGAGTTCCAAAACCGAACGTGACCTGAGAGGTCAGATTGTCCAGTATCTGGACAGTGTACAGGGTGCAGACCGCCTTATTGAGAAATTCAAGATAATCCGTTTTGAGCAAGACCCAAAGCAGAAAGACCGCATTTATCTGGACATTCACATGACTCCATTCTTCCCTGCCAAGAGCTTTGTTATCAAGCTGGACGGTACAAAAGGTGATGACGGCACAAACTGGAATACAGATTACGAACAGGCGCAATAAATAAGGATTATGGATTTTTTGAACATCAATGAAACAGTTCAGAGCGTAATCCGGATATCAAAAGGTGTCGCTCGTGAGTATGGCAATGCGAACTATGCTCCGGCACACCTTTTGTTTGCTTTGATGCACAAAGAAGTGGGTCTGCGTTCGTTTGTCGAATCATTAGGCAAGGACGCGGATTACTTGTGCGAATGGGCGGAGGTGAGAATAGAGGAATATCCCAAGGCTGCCGGTGCAGGTGAGATAATGCCCGATGGGAAAGTTAACGAACTGTTCGAGCAAGCCGATAATGTACGAATAAAGTGGGGACTGCTGGAAATCAACCCACTTTGCCTGTTGGCAGCAATAGCTACCCCCGAAGCAGGTTTCAGCACTGACGAGTTGCGCTCGTTCCCTATCCGGGAGCGTGAGATACACGACCTCTTTATGAGCGGGATGGGTAGTATGAAAAGATCCGTAAGCACGCAAACTGACCTTTCGGTAGATGAAGCCCCCTTATGGACAGCCAGCACAGGTAATTTAGATAAGTATTGCACGGATAGGACAGCCCTTGCAGCAGATAAAAAAGTATATCCCATCGTGTGCCGTGACCGTGAGACACGCATGATGATGGAAATTCTGGGGCGGTTGGGCAAGCCCAATGTGCTTATTATCGGTGATGCCGGTGTGGGTAAAACTGCTTTGGTAGACGGTTTGGCTTGTAACATTATTGAGGGTACAGTTCCTCAATATCTAAAAGACATGACTATCTATGAACTCGACACAGGAACACTGATTGCGGGTGCTACATACAAAGGTGAGATAGAAGAACGGCTGAAAGGAATTATCAAAGAATTGTCGGCTCACGGCAATGCCATTCTCTTCATTGATGAAATACATACGTTGATTGACCCCAAGTCGGGCAACAATGGAGCGGCAAGCATCTTGAAACCGGAGCTTGCCAAAGGAAATATAACGGTAATCGGAGTCACTACAGTGGACGAATACCGTAAATTGATTGAACCGGATCATGCCCTTAACCGGCGTTTTGAGGTGTTGCAGGTGTCGGAACCCGACTTGACATCCACCGTAAACATGATACAGGCGGCTCTGGAAAGATACGAAAACTACCACGGCGTGGGAGTAGATGTCGATTCATTGCCCGAATGCGTGGCGCTTGCCAAACGGTATGTCAAAGAACGCCGTTTGCCGGATGCCGCTATTGATTTAATAGACCGTACCCTGTCTGCCGTTAAGATGATTAACCAGAGCGGGGAAAAAGATATAAAAGAGCTGACAGCCCAACTGGGTGTCATCGAAGCGGCAGAAGACCAGCCCGAAGCGGAGCGTGCGGAGAAGTTGCGGTTACTGAACTTCACCATGAAGAACCGGCTAAGCCCTATTCTTTGGGGGATGCTTTCCGAAGGACAGAACGAACCGGAGGTGTCAGGCTATGGTGAATGGATGGACTATATATTAGGTGTGCTTGACCGGTTGCGTGAGTTGACCAAAGAGAAAATCGAAAAAATCACTTCCCATGAGGTGGCAGCCGTTGTTTCTTCTTCCACGGGCATCCCTATCGGTAAGATAGAGTCGGGAGAGAAAGAGAAACTGCTTAATATGGAAGATATTCTACGCCGCAGGGTCGTAGGGCAGGACAATGCACTGAAAGTATTGACGGATGCCATTGTCGAGTCGCGGAGCGGTATGAACAAGCCGGGACAGCCGATTGGCTCATTCTTCCTGCTGGGACCTACCGGAACCGGTAAGACTGAGTTGGCAAAAGCTCTGGCAGAAGCTCTTTTCAATGATGAAAAGGCAATGATACGCTTTGATATGTCGGAGTTTAAAGAAGAACATTCAGCCGCATTGCTCTATGGGGCACCTCCGGGATACGTCGGATATGAAGAAGGCGGTCTGCTGGTGAATAAGATACGCCGTCAGCCATACGCAGTAGTTCTTTTCGATGAAATAGAGAAAGCACATTCTTCCGTGTATGACATCTTCCTGCAAATCATGGACGAAGGCAAACTGCACGACCGTTTGGGCAAAGAGGGCGATTTTTCCAATTCTATCGTACTGTTTACGTCCAACGTGGGTAGTGAATGGCTCACCAAGCAGATAAATGAAGGCAAGAATCCCTCTACCACCGACCTGATGGAAGTCATGGGCAGCTATTTTCGTCCGGAGTTTCTTGCCCGTTTATCGGAAATAGTTCCTTTCTCTCCTATTAACGAGACAATGCTGGTTCGTATCTTTGAAATCCAGTTAAAAGGAGTTATAGCGTTACTGGATAAACAGCATATTGGTATCGAAATTACGGAAAAGGCAAAGAACCTGCTTGCTACCCGTGGCTTCACTCCGAAATACGGAGCACGGCAAGTAGCGGGTACGATACGTAACTATATACGTCGGCCCATCTCAAAGATGATTGTTGCAGGAACATTAACGGCAGGAAATACAGTGGTTGTGGACGTGGCGGATAATGGAGAAATTGATTGGAATGTTAAATCATAAAATGAAGATACTATGTTTGGACATAAAAGTTTTTTGAGGATAGGTGCTTTGAGCGATTCCAGTATTTCGGGATTGTACAAAGACAGTTACGAGTTGGAGAGTTGCAATTTTGCTTTTTCACAAGGAGTGGATGTCAACGGCAAGCCTCAGACGGAAGTCCGTGGAGGAAGTATATTTTTAACTTATGGTGGTTTGCCTCAGCAAGATTTGCTCCGCTGGATGTTAGGTTCGACAAAATATGAAGATGGGGCTATTGTTGTATGTGATGACAATAATGAGCCTTTGGAGAAAATATTCTTTGAACAAGCTGCTTGCGTCGGTTTGGAAATTGATTATGTCCAACAAGGAAAAGGATATATTCAAACGAAGGTTACGCTACAGGCGAGGAAAATTAAAGTGGGGGAAACTACCCTTGAAAACCGATGGACAATTAATAAATAAGGAATTATGGGATTATTTAATTTGCCACAAATAGATAGCGATTTAACAGCATGGTTCATCCTTGATGGTAAAAAGTATGAGATGAGCCAATTTAGCATCAGTTTTGGACAATCGGTCGACCATAAAGGACAACCACAGGATGAGGTTCGCGGCGGTAGAATGCTTGTCAGTTTGTCTCAGACACTTCCAGATAGTATATATCGTTGGGCAATGACTTCATTTCCTAAAAATGGAGAAATTGTATTTCGGTCTAAAACTACTAATGCGCCGTTACGGATAGAATTTATAAATGCATATTGTGTAAACTTTGCCCGTAACATTATCGATGGTGGAGGTGTAAAGACAGATATGTTGATTTCTCCTGATGAAATATTGATAAATGGCATAAGTTTCGATAATCATTGGGTATAAATGTAAAAGTATAAGGTTATGACTTACAAAGAGGTATATATTACATTGAAAGAGTATAGGGAAAAATACCTTGCTTTGGGGAAATTGTATGAAGGTTTTGTTATTGACTATGGATACGCTTATACCAAAGCCAAAGCATTTCAACCTGCTCATATGAATGGATATAGCCCTACAATCGGGCGTCTGTATAATTATGACTCGCATTATGCATTAGGGCGTGAGCAGCATATTGACACCAGTATAAAAGCAAGAAAGTTAAGCCTTAGAGGATTGTTTAAACTTCATACGCCTTTTGCTAAAAATCAGGCTGAAATAACAGTTAAACAAGGGATGACTCTTAGCGGTATTGCTGCATGGTTCGATGTGACAGTTGCAGAACTTGTAGATTGGAATAATATAAAAGACCCTAATAGAATATTTGTTGGGCAAAAGATAATTATCATGGACAAGCACAACAAAACTCTAAAAACAAATACTCCATCAAAAACAAATACTTCATCACAAACAAATACTTCATCACAAACGGATAATGTATCAAAAGATAAAAGTGATAGAGTTAATTCAAAAAATGAGTACCCTCTATTATCTGTAACATATACAAATAGGGTTACAGATGAGTTGGATATGGTATTTCTAAATTACTATTCGTTTGAAGATGGAACAACAGGAGAATCAAAAGTATTCAATGGCAATATTACGACAAATACAACATTGGGAAAAGGAACTCAAACCTCTGTTTCTTTTGAGTTGGATTTAGGTTTAGTAAAAGGTGGATTTTCCCCAAATAGCGTATATAATTCCATATCAATATTAGGTTACGTAGAGGCGGAAACGTCTATAAATTATGAAAGCTTTTGGGATATGTCTATAAATTTCGAAGTACGGAAGAATGCAAATAGAGATAATTTATCTACAGGAGTAGGTGTGGGAATAAAACCTGTAAAAATCATAGCTCTCGTCCTACTTGTGGCTGGGATAGTTATTACAGCCCCCATCAATATTGGGAAACCACTGGTTACACCGACAAGTGTAACGCCTATTGTTCCATCAAGTGAAACAAATTTATAAAATGAAGATAAGCTCTATTCTAAAAATTGTCGTACTATCAATTATATTAGTAGGTATATCGTTTTTTGTTATTAACTATATGGCACATAGAAGATTACATAGGATAGTTAATCCAACTTTTGATATTTCAAAAGTTGTTGCCATTGATCGTGCTTCAATTTCGGACCAAGCAGAGATTTACAACAAAGATAATTTTATAGAGTATAAATGTATATATAAGGATTCATGTCTGGATTTGGTAAATTTGGGACGTGTTGATTCTTTATTCCATCATGTGGAAGATGCAGTGGAAGTTATCAATACTCCAATACCCTATCCGAATGCTTTTTTTTCTAAATTAGTAGCTGCCCCACCTTATTTTGCACAAAGTGCTCCGATAACTTCTTTTTATAATGTTTACTCAATGCCCTATTCCTCTTTAAATAGTGTGAAACTATATATTAAGGGACAGATTAAAAATAAAATTAGTGAGTCGGCAACTACCATTAAGTACGAATTATCAGCAAACCGAATATATATTGCAATGAATAATAGTTCAGAGGTAGAGCTTTCTTATTACCTTGGTATAGACAACAACAGGATGGATGCTGATTTAATTTTTAATCTACATAATCGTAATTTGTATGTTGTGGTATTGGCAAAAGCACTTGATGTAAATAATTTGTTAAAAAAATATTTACCTAAATGATAGTAATGCCATGCGATATGAAACATTAAAATATATATTTATGCAAACATACCTATACCTCCATAAAGAGAACACCGGCTTACCCCAATCCGAGTAACAGAGAGGGAAGTTTCCACTTAAATACAGATAAAATGAAGATAAGCAATATTCTAAAAATAGTCGGATTATCAATTGCATTAGCAATAATATCATTTTTTATTCTTAACTACATGGCACAAAGTAGATTAAATAGAATAGTTAATCCAACTTTTGATATAACCAAAGTTGTTGCTATTGAGCGTGCTTCTATTTCGGAGCATTCAGAAGTCTACAACGACGGTAGTTTTATAGAGTATGAATGCGTATATAAGGATTCTTGTCTGGATTTGGTAAATCTGGGGCGTGTTGATTCGTTATTTCATCATGTGGAAGATATAGTAGAGGTTATCAATACCCCTATACCACTTCCCAATTCTTTTTTCCCCAATTTAATAGCTCCCTCACCTTATAAAGTACGAGCTGCTCCGATAGCTGTTTCTTATAATGTTTATACATTGCCCTATTCCTCTTTAAATAAGGTGAAATTATATATTGGAGGGAAGATTAAAAATAAAATTAGTGAGTCGGCAACTACCGTTAAGTACGAATTATCAGCAAATCGAGTAGACATAGCTTTGAACAATGGTTCAGAGGTAGAGGTTTCCTATAGTCTTGGTATAGACAACAATAGGATTGACGCTGAATTAGTTTTTAATCTACATAATGGTAATTTGTATGTTGTGGTATTGGCAAAAGCACTTGATGTAAACAATTTGCTGAAAAAATATTTGCCATAAAGGATAGTAGTACCTTATTATGTAAAACATAAAATATAGATTTATGCAAACATACCTGTACCTCCATAAAGAAAACATTGACCTTCCCCACGACGAATACCGGGAAAAGTATCTGCTAAAACACTATGATTACAGTTTGAGCCGGAATGTGGGGCGTAAAGGTGAAATCACTTCTGGTGTTTGTGGAGGTGAAATACGAATCGCCATTGACGGATTTGCCGACGCTATCCTGCTGGGATGGCTCTTTGACACTTTCCGTCAGGAAGATGGAACAATCGTTATGCTGGATGAACATGAAACTACTTTTGCCAAACTACAATTTGCGGGTGGATTGGTAAGGAGTTATCGTATGAACTACGATTCCCGGGTTAAAAAAGGCGTGGTGACTATCATTGTGATAGAAGCCAAAGAGATTGTAACTGACAACGATTTATTTTTTAAAAACAAATAACTATGGGCTTTTTCGACAGGCTATTTAAAGGAAAAGAAGTGTTTGCGGACAGACGCAATCCGGATATGGTATGCGAGATGACACTTTGCGGGCAGTCGCACATCTTGTCAGAGTTTGATATTGCCTATGAGTCGGGAAATAACGCCAAAGAATATATGGAAGCATACGCCGTATTTTCAGAGCCGGTGAATGCGGAGGTAGAAAACTGGATAATGAGAGCGGACAGGAAAGAAAACGGGACAGTCCGATTCTACCGCAACAGCGATGCTATGGACGAAGGTGCACTGTTCGAGATAAATTTCAGTAATGCGAGCTGCGTGCATTATCGCAATGTATCACAGGGAGATGCATTGGTAAAGACAATTGTGATGACCCTTCCATCTGTCCGGATGGGAAGTGATGAATTTGAGCTAAAACAATAATAAATGGATATATACTCACTACATGAAATGGTAGGACTTCTCAAAACCGATCTTTGGCATGGCGGAGAGGTGGAAAAACTCGGTTACATCGGGAGGGCAGTTCCCTGTTCTTCTCCTGCATCGGCTTGCGGCCTGTCAGGAGTATATATCAATTATGATACCATGTTGGAGAGATGCGAAGCCTCCATGCAAGGCGGTGGGTGTGAATTATTCATTTCACAATACCAACCCTATACCGGGACTTATATAACCTATGTTCTGGAAAGCAACCTTTCCGACAGGAGATTGCTTTTGGCTAAACTGGAGGATATATTGGCAGATCGGAGGAGCCCTTACTTATGGTCGCATAATATATACAAGAGAAATATTTTCAGTATTGACCGCAACTATCAGGCACGCTACACCAGCATGCGCAGCGGAAATATTGCAACTCCACGACAAAGTAAATTCTTTGGAAGATGAAGCTGAAATATTATAAACTACCGGTACGTTTGGGCAGACTCTTTGAAGGAGATAGCCGGCAACTCGAAAGATGTTCCGAACTGGAATCCATCGACCGGCACATCGAACTGTTGCTGACCACTTGCCCGGGAGAGCACCGGTTCGACCCTAAATACGGTTGCCGTATCTGGGAACTGGACTTTGAGCGCATTGTTTCTACCGAACAATGGAAAGAGCTCTTTACCGGGTACGTGATGCAGGCAATTTCTACCTATGAGAAACGCATTTCTGAGATTGCCCTGTCGGTAAACCTTCAGGAAGTGGTCAGGGAGGAGATCTTGGATAACCGGATGATACGTAAACGGGTAGATATTACAGTGCTCGCCATCCTGAACTCCACCGGTACTCCCTGTGGCTTCGGTTACAAATTATACATGGGCCCTTTATCAAATGAATAATCAGGCTGTTGAAATATAAAATTAAAACGTATGGCAAATCTATTTACTAAGGAAAGTATTAAAACTCGGATGTTCAAACAGGCGGCAGCTCTGTATGACATACGAAACATAGATGGCATAGACCCTCTTATCAGATTGCTGATTGAAGCTTTGTCGGGCGAAATCTTTAAGTTGTCCGGTGATGTGCATACTATTGAAAGCCGATTGTTAGAGAAAGTAGCTTCCGCCCTTACTCCCCACACGGCATTGGTTGCCAGACCCGCCCATGCCGTTGCTGCAGCCAGGCCGTACACACCGCAAGCTACAGTGTCTTCCTCAGACCTGTTTTCATACAAAAGCACGGAGATAGTAAAAAAGTATAAAATGAAAAACATCTTTTTTACTCCGCTACACGAAACCCGCATTATCAATGCTGAACTGAAATATCTTGTGACAGCAGATGAATTTTGTACAATCACTCCCGAAGGAGATCGTGATGCCATCGCCCACCTTCGTTCCGATGTGTCGGTGATGTGCCGGAAAATCAGTATCGGAATGAAGATAGGCAGTAATGTAACTACCCTCAACGATTTGCCATTATATATAGATATACCACTGGTAGTGGATAAAAGCAGCTATCTGAAATTATTGCCGTACTGCCATTGCACGATTGGAGGCATTCCGGTAGAAATCAAAGGAGGAATCGAGTACGACCCGGCACGTTCGGTCAGCGAGAAATACGACCTCGGCAGGCTCATTGCGGAAGAAATAACCAGTAAATATGCTCCCCACTACCTGACATTGAAAGCTTCCGGGCTAAAAGTCAGAGAATTGTCACGCAGTAGAGTGCCCGAAGAAATCGCTACTCTGTTACCAAGTGATTTCATTTCCGGATGTGATGCGGATACCGTGTGGATAGATATAGAATTTCCCACCGCTTTTTCAAAAGAAGTACTTGAACAGGTAAAGATGCAGATGAATACTTTCATCGTAGTAAACAGATACCCGGCAAGGGTTACCAGAAAAGTAGATTCTGCATCGACCATTCTCCCTCTGGAAAAGACCGAATTCGAGTATTTCCTGTCTGTGGATTCGGTTACCGATAACCACGGAGAGCAACTCCGGGAAATTTCCACCACAAGGGATGAGAGCACTGTTGGTTCCTATTCGGTCAGAAGAGGTGGATGTGAACGCTTCAATACAATGGACGCCAAAGATTATCTGAACCGCCTGACAGACCTGCTTTATGATGAAAGCATGGCTTTTTCTTCCACTGACAAAGACGGAGTGAAAGAGGTAATCGAGCAGATAGAGGAACGGGTAAACCAATTGGAAGATAAAAATATTGGCGGAGTTGAAGGGCAGGAAATGCTGTCGTATGTGGTCATAGATCAACGTTATGACAAGGATACCCAGTTGACTGTGGATTATACGTTGACTAATGGTGAATTTGCCAATAGCATCTATACGGGAGAGCCCTTGGGAGACTGCGCAAACCCTGACATAGACAAAACCACACTGAGATTTGTCACATCTACACAAGGAGGAAAGCCGTCCCCGTCCGTAAAGCGCCGTATGGATATGTACCGCTTCATGCTGTTGTCACACGGCAGCATATACACGAAAGAAGATATCCGAAACTTCTGCATGGCAAGATATGGCGACAGCATCCGTTCGGTGGAGGTAAAGCTGGGATATGCAGCCGGAAAAAAGGAAAGTGAGGGCTTCATAAGGACACTGGACGTGTATCTGCGGTTCTCGGAGGGGATGCAAGGGTTTGACACAGAAGAGTTCGCCGTTGATATAGACAGTGAGCTCAGGCGGTTGTCTCCGGAAACCTATAACTACCGTGTGTTTATCAATTCATAGTAATCATCCATAAAACATATTAATTATGGCATCGAAAAATTTAGACGCAGTAAGCGTGGAGATAAAAGTGGCAGGAAAAGCCTGCGATTATGTGACAATGGAACTCAACCAGTCGGTCAGTACGCACCACCGTTTCAAAATTAAAGTGAACTACCGTCCTGATAAGCCAAGCGTGTGGGCTATCGGTCCCGATGTGATATTCAAGCAGTTGGGTGAGAAAGTTTCTATCATCATGACCCATCATGAGAGTGGGGAGAAAACGGAATTTTACGGATTGATTTCAGATATTCGTACCGAAGGTTTCGACGGTAATCAGGGATTTGTCATTCTGGAAGGGGGAAGCCCTACCATCCTGCTTGACAGAGATCCTGCTATGGATTGCTATGTAGAGCAAAACTTGAATACGATAGTCAGTGACATACTTGATAAGAGCGGGGTAAAGATGAATGTAGTCAACAATCCCAAACATACGGACATTATACCCTATGTCGCCCGCTATAAAGAAACGAGTTACGGATTCCTTTCCCGTCTGCTCCGTTCCTACGGCGAATGGTTCTATTACAACGGGGAAACATTGCAGATAGGAGATCCGGAAATAGAAACAGAAACACGTGCAGGATATGATATAGACCTGACAGGGGTCAGCATCAACGCAACAGTACGTTCACTGAACCACAGTACCTATGAGTTCAATCCTGTAGATGACCAATTTTATTACGATTATAGCGGAAGGCCGAAAGGCGCTACCCTTGGTTCCCGTTCGGCTGAAGAATGCAGTGAACCCATCTTCCCTACAGAGGCAAGACTGCCTTCGATAAGACCTGCGTATAGCGCAATGGATTTGGAACACTACGGAGATGCCGGTTTTCACCGCAACTATTCCCAATTATCTCAAATCAAGGCAAAAAGTCGTAATTGCGGCTTCCGTCTGGGAGAATTGGTCGTCACCCGTGTTCCCGAAAGTTTCCCGGGAGTTAAAATGACCGATTTGGGACGTTACCGCATCACGGAGATCACACATACGGTAGATGATAAAGGGCTGTATAGTAACACTTTCTGCGGTGTGCCCGGTGGTACGCCCGTCATGCCGTGGGGAGATGCTGTGATGCCGGTAGCCTATCCTGAGATGGCAAGAGTGGTGAGTAATGACGACCCTAAGAATCAGGGACGCGTCAAAGTGCAATTCATGTGGCAGGAGATAGACGGTGGCGAGAGCTACTGGATGCGGGTTCAAAGCCCGGATGCGGGCAAGAGCGACCAAGTTGCCAGAAACCGTGGTTTTGTATTCATTCCCGAACCGGGTGATTTGGTGATGGTAGGTTTCGAGCAAGGCAATCCAGACCGTCCGTATGTGACAGGCAGTCTTTTTTATAAGGCAAATTCCGAGGGAGCGGCAAAAGACAATACAGTCAAGAGCATACGCACCCGCAGTGGGCATACACTGGAGTTCAATGATGATGAAGGGGGAGACTGGGGCATTGTCCTTAAGGATGCTAATGAAAACGTGATACATATAAATTCCAAAGAACAGATAATAGAACTAACAGCTCCCAAGGCAATTATTTTGAATGCTCAAAATATAAAATTGAATGCACAGAAAGATATAAACATTGTTGCTGATGGCAAACTTGATGTGAGTGTCGCCAAAGAAGGGGAACTGAAATTCGATAAACTCAAAGTAGATGTTAATAACTCGCTGGATGTTTTGTCTAAAGAGTACCAAAATGAATCAGATGAAGTTTCGGTTATCAGTAAAGGGAAATTAACTCTTGATGGGAAAAAGAACACTAAACTGGGTGGAAAAAAAGTAGAGGTTCAGGGTAGTTCCAACAAATTGGAATTGCCTTAATCAATATTAATTATAAAAATAGAAATGATGAAGTCTATAAAAATATTGTTCTGCATTGGTTTTATGTTCACCCTGTCTTCGTGCAACAGTTGTGCTTCTACCAATGATCAGTTATTGAATGGAATTGATAACCTGATGGGTAAAGTGGACCGGTTTTTAGAAGAACATAAAGCCGTTGCCAAACCCCAACCGCCTATTGATTACGAGAAGGAAGGGGTAAACACCAAGCACTTGTTTATTTTTACGGATACCACCATGACCTACAATGGCAAATCGTTTATGCCGGGAATGACAATTGGAGAGCTGTGCGAGATATTTGGGCAATACGAACGCCTTGCAGAGCCGGGAATTTATATTTGGGACTCTATAGGGCTTACTATGACTTCATTAGATAAAAATGGAAAAGACAGTGCTCCTGTTAGCGGAATACTTATCGATTGGAATATAGATTTGCGGGGAGCTATCAGTGAAGACAATATAAAATGGCTACGGAATCGTTGTCCCCGTCATTATTTCACGGGCAAAATCATTGTCGGTGGTGCTGTTTTGGGTAGAGGGATGCATATTGACCAATTCTTAAAAAAAACGAATTTAAAATTTAGTAACGACCCGTTCCCACTGCTTTACTACTGCGACCTGTATGACTGGGACTATACCAAGGCACCTATTCACCGCAAAGAAGAATACTATACGTATAGAATTAGAAAATCGGAGGATGGTACTGATATTGAAAATTTTGATATTGCCATCAACTCACGTGGTATTGGTGACCCCCCCTATGATGGTCCTGAATATGAAAAGTATGTTGAATAAAAAAGAAACGCTATGAGTAAATTTTTAGTCACTCTCGGTGCAAGCACCGGTCCCGGCAGTATCGTACAGTGTTCTGCCGTAACGGCAACCATTAATAAAAAGCCTATCGCGGTGGTTGGTGATATAGCCACTCATCCCTATGGGCCGGATACATTGATAGAAGGCATGCCCACTGTTCTGCTTAACGGCAAGCCGGTGGTATTCAGCACGGCAAAAACATCCAAAGGAGGTGCAGTGGTTCCTAATACTACGGTGAAAATTTCCTCTCCCACCTTTGAGAGCTACACAGGCATTGTACATTCCGCCCGGATAAAAAGCAATCTTCACTTTGACGAACAGACCTCCGGCAATATAAAAGAAAAAGAACTGAAAAAACAAATCGCAGCCAGAGAAGAAGAAGAGCCGGTGGAGAGTGGCGAGGTAACTCTGGAAAGTGATTTTGCATGGAAACAACTGATTGACCTTGCCGTGAGTGACGGCAAATGGATATTCAAGTTCCGCATGGCGGATATATTCGGCAAGGACGTGTCTCAGGACGCTGTAGACAAGCTCTATGATGCTTGTCAGGACAGGAGCCTGCCTAACCCTGAGATACAAGTATGTGAAAACCGGATATACGGCCTGATGGCAGCCTACAACCAAAAGACCAATAAAATCTATGTTTCCAGACGAGCAGTGGAAGAAGCGATTGAGGATAACGAAAAGCGACATAAGCTAATGGTGGCTTTGGTAGAGGAATTCGGTCATCATATAGACTGGCTGCTCCGTTGCCAATACGATACAAATGCAAATGACGATGCCGAAGGAGACGAGGGGGCGCGCTTTGCTTACCGGGGTATGTGCCGGGTGCTATATGTTGATTTTCATGAGTTACAGAGCGTACCCTTCGCTCAGGCCCAAACTCCGGAAGGGGTATTTGCACTGGAATGGGATATTGCAGAAGCGCATAACGCACTGGAGAAATACACCAAAGACCGCCAGTATGGTACAGATGACCATGTGGGAGATTATGAAGGGTTCAAGGTGGAGGACCTGAGCTATCAGGGAGGGTTCGGGCACGAAAATATACAAAGAAATGCTATTGACCAAAGTGGTATAAAGGAACTGGGAAAAAAGAAAATCATACAATACCTCTACCGCGGTAACTGGCTGAAGGATTTTGCCCAATTGATAGCCCCTTTCCTTTTTGAACCTTCTGCTTTCTTTGAAGGGAAAGACAATAAAAAAAGATTGGAAAACTTTTATAGTAAGGTGGCTCCTGAACCGGAAGAGCTAAAGAAGGTCTTGGAAGATGTCGTGAGAATCATAGCCATCCGGAAGTTTTTTAAAGAAGAAAGGAAAATCGTTAAAAGAAGCGCCTACTATACCAACCCGAAACAATGGCGACTGGTTGTCGATGACGAAAAAAAAGGGTTGATTCCGGGGTTTGGTAAAATAATCGGTGTCAGTGTTCCATATGACCATTGCGATAATCCGAAAGGGTTACCGGCTATTACGTCTGAGAAACTGAAAAAATGGGGGTTCAATGGCGAAATCAAAGACGATGAGATTTCCATTAACAGGACAGAGGGTATAAAACAATACATAAAAAGTAATAGAATAGGGAGCGATAAGGATTCTTGGGGTACAAAGGTTATATACGACCAACTCCTTCAACGATTAAAGGAAATTAATTTCACAGAACCCACCCAACTCGTAAAACTCGGCGGTGCTCTGCATACCATACAGGATTTTTATGCCCACAGTAACTTTGCCGAAGTGACTCTTGTAAAAGTATGGTTCGATAAAGTGGTAACCTGGTGTGCAGAAAGTGACAGATTCAGAGATTACAGTCAAAAGCGGATAGACTATTTTCATATTGACAAAGGCATGACATTTGATGAAGAAGCAGTCAAAAAAATTATTAGCCGTAAAGACGATGTGCTAAGAGCTGAGGGAAATAAAATGCGATGGAAAAACGGACAGGATTATTTCTACAAAAAAGCTTTATATACTCCCATTGTTACCGGAACTTATGATTTGGAGGATATGATGGCGACAGCTTTACTTATGCTCGGTGACTCAAAATTTTCATTGGAACTTACACCTCCTAAAAAGGATATGGAACCAGGAACACTCTATGGAAACGACTTGCTTATTCTATTGTTGTGCCGTCACTTTGACCAAACAAGAAACAATGGCTGGATTAAAGTCGAAGATTGCTTGAATAAGTTCTTCGATATGCGGGATAAATGGTTAGAAATCAAAAAGTATGTGAATGAAAAGATGCCGGAGGGTGTAATAAAAGCCATGGAATGGTTTGAAAACAACGTGATTGAAAATATTGAGCAAGCTCTACAGATGTATAAGAATATTATCAAACATTACTTGTGCGTGATACTTGCCACTTATATTAGAGAATATCAGTTGGTTTTAAAACAACAGTTGAAAGCCATCCAAGAGTCAATCAACGGTATGTATCCCCACGGCGATAATCCGTCCCACACGATGCTGGCAAAAGATGAAGCATCACATCCGGTGAATTTTCTGGCGGGTCAGATGGCGATAGACTCAACAGTCAGTGTATTGAAGGCATTACATGAGAAGGCTTCCCTTGAAAAAGCACTTGACAACATCATTGTTCATCCAATTTCAATAAAACATTTTGATGCATACACCCGTCAATGGGCAAAAGAAAATCCGGTAAAGGTACTAAAGTGCTGCGTTTACTCCACCCAACTGGAGGCAATACGTGCAGGAATCCAGTTAACGGAGAAAGCCAAGCACCATGTGAATAAATTGTATAATAATTCCGATGCCATCGGTACTAACCGTGCTGCCAAAAGCAGTAGTGAGAAAGATGCGCTCAGTCAGGAGGAAGATTTAAATGCTATAGGTAAACACTCTAAAGACCTGTGCAAATTATTTAAAGGAGCCCTCGGCTCGTACAATATGAAATACAGGGAACTCGACGCACAAACCTTTGTCGAGTGCTTATCACTGTATTATCCAAAAATAGAGCGCGATGATTCACTTTCGGATGCATTAAAACAAATATGGAGGGATGCTTCTGATAAAGCGGCTAATAAGGTCAGAGGCAGTATGAAAAACAGTTTTGATTTTATAGCAAATGCATACAATCAGGCGGTGGTTTACTTGGAATCATAGTTGTCCCGAATAAACTTATATCTCATTTTGGAATGAAAAACATTTAAGTGTAAAAAAGATAAAAATCGAACTTATGAACTCATTTTTCCAAACCCTCGCCTTCACCTACCTGCTCTACCCGATACTGGGTTTGCTACTGGTAGGCTTAGGCATTTTCATAGCAAAGAAGAACGCTTTGCTGGGCAACAAGCGGCTGGTAGGTTACACCGTCGGTGCAATCGTCATCCTGACGCTCCCTGCTCTGCTGGGATTCCTTGATTACGGTTTCATGCCTTACGGCTACGTCTTCCTTGCTATGCTTTACCTTATTTTAGGTGGTTATAACATACGAATGATGTCTTGGGTATATAAGGACGACTACAAGTACCGGCACGAAATCATTCTCACCGGTTTTATACTGGTAGTATCCATGTTATTCTTCACCCTTGTTTTCAATCTCTGCAATGAACTGAAATATGGTCTGTGGGCATCTACCTGCCTGCTTCCATTTGTCATTGTCTCGGTGTTCATCCGTACCTACCGTATCTTTATCGCCATTCCGATTCCCGTGTATGAAGTTTGGAGATATACAGACGATACGGGGCAGGACGGATATTTTGACCCGGGCAGCCTGCAAGTCCTGCAAATAGAGTTATACAAACAAGAGAGCGACCGGGAACCGGTCAAACTCAGTGTGAAAGCACCGGACGAAATGCAATTCGGTACATGGTTTCACCGGATGATTGACGACTATAACCTGAAGTCTCCCCAAGCTCCGATAGACGACTATGCAGCCAAAGAGGGAGGATGGATCTTTTACCGGAAACCGTCTCTGATATCTCCCCGGCATTACATAGATTTCAACCTGACAGTAAAGGATAACCGCATTCTCAGCCGCGATGTAATTGTTGCTAAACGGGTGATGGAACATAGTGAAAAATAAAAATACATATTTACATGGCAAAGAAAAATTTAGTGAACTGGTCGGACTGTATGCCACTGTCAGCCGCCATCTTCAACCAACATGACGATTACTTTCTGGACAGCGTTCGTGACAGCATTGAAGTACGAACCAACAGTTACAATTACGGTTTGCTACCCACACGGCAAAACCGGGAGGAAGAAAACGGCATCCGCATCAGCCAGCACGTGACAGGGCATATTGAAGTGCGGCTGAAATCCTGCGATGCAGTCACCTCTTCGGGTATCCGTATTCAGTTTGATGCTACTGAATCGGGAAGCGAACTGGTAAAAAACTATTCAGTGGAGTCGGATACCCATAAAAATGTTACCCAATGGGACATCATCCTCTCTGTAGACCCGTTTCACCGGGTAGGCTCGGGAGAACCCAATCCGGAAGAAGTTCCGCCACGGCATCCGAATGCCTTACCTTCATACCGGCTGTTTGTGATGCCCAAAGGAGAAATCAATATTACTGAACTGGGTATTCATTATCTGACTATCGGCCGTATCCGCAAGGATGCGGGCCGCTTTATGGTAGATGCCGATTTTATCCCGCCTTGTACAACGATGAAAAGCCATCCCGAACTGCAAGAGTATTATGCCAAGTTCGGTAATATGTTCCGTTCACTGGAAACTTACAGTAAAATCATCATAGCTAAAATACATGATAGGGACAATCGGAGTGAACTGGGTGCACACATCTCTCTGATATGCCGTGAGATGCTCCGCTACCTCGCTTCCCTGCAATTCAGTTATACCAATAAAGGGATATACAATGCTCCTATCGACGTACTGGAATCCGTATCGAGCCTGGCACATATCATGTATGTGAGTTTCAGCTATCTCTCAGGAACGCAAAAGGAGGAAACACAGAAATACTTCTACGAGTGGAGCGACGTGACTCCCGGCTCGTTCGACGAGCAACTGTCCGATACGCTGGAGATGTTATACGAGCATACGGACATCCGGTCTTCAATGGTTCGCGCCTATTCGTTCATGTACACGCTCACCGAATTGTGGCAACGGCTCAGTACGTTGGAATATATCGGTCAGCATAAAGAGAATATTGTGGTTTCGGAACGTACTACCGGCAACAACACTACGGGACAGAATAAAAAATGGAGCATAATGGACTGATATGGAATACCGCTTACCCAAAGAGATAAAAGGGCATCTTCCGCCCAATACGATGGACACTGACTTTAAGGCAGAACTATACGGAGCCTTGTTGTCGGAAGCCGGATTCGACACCACCCAAATTATGATGGTGCGCGACGGCAATAACCTGAGCAATGTCTCTAAAGACATCCGGTCAGTGAAGCACAGGAATCTTCCGGGCATGGCAGATTCCTGCATTGAGGTCAAAACCAACCGCCGGGGCATTTATGATTCGCTTCCGGAAGGATTGTTCCATGATTCACTCTTTCCCGGCAAGGTGAAAGATCTGGAACTTATCCTGGAGGAGATGCAACAACATCGCAATGAAGAGTTTTTCATCCGCCGCTTTTTCAGCCTGCTGGAGAGCGAAGTGGACAGGGCAGGGATACAGGCACAATTGCTCGAATTGCGGTACGATAAAAAGAACAAATATTCTGATTATGCGAAACTCTTTGCCGCTTGCTGGCCGGTCATCCATTTTTTGTCCGGACGGGGGGCGTTGCTGTTCATTAAGTTCATACCCCATATCCATTCGATACGGGGCAGACTGGAAGAGGTAAGCGACGCACTGTCGCAGATTCTGGAAGCTCCGGTAAGGGTACGCCCCCAAATGGTGCAACGGAAAATAAATGCGCAAAAAACGAACCGGCTCGGAAATATGAGACTGGGAACAAACAGTGTGAATGTGGGTTTCTTGAATGGTGCAGATGTGGATTTGCACATACATATCGGTGACATCCCGACACGGGAAGTCGAAAGGTTCCTACCCGGGAATAACTCCCGGAGAGCCCTTGAAATGCTGGCAGATATTTTCCTCGGCGCATGGCGGGAGTTTGATGTGACGGTCAGCGTTGCCCTTGCCGAACGCAAAACTTATTTGAAACCGGTGGGTGACGCCAGTCCGTGTTACCTCGGGATAAACACCTATTTATAAGAATTATGAAAGCAAAGAACAGTGAAAAAATTATTCATGGATATTTGAAATTTGCCGGCGGCCTTTTCATCAGTACGGCTTTGAGCATGACACTGCTTACCGGTTTTATCCACACGAATAGTAGCGAGTATAAACTGATGAAATCCAAAACAGAAGAATACGATAAGATATACGCCGGACAAATTGCCTTGGTAGATAAAGTGGATTCCCTGTATAACTATTTGTCGCTGATGGGCAGTAACGAGCAACTCAATCAGATCATGCTTCAAAAAGTTGTCAGTACCCGTAAAATGGAACTAATCGAGGAACTGCAAAGAATGGATACCAAGGATGTATTGATTTATAATAATCTGGCTTCACAAATTAACGTGTTTCTGGAGACAAAAGAGGCCATACGTAAAGCGGTTATTGAAGAAAGCCTTGTAAGGAACGACCTGATGCGATGTGTTCAGGATAATAAACAGGCTGCCCGGAAACTGACATTGGGAAACATAAGTGTAGAAAAGTAAAATAAGAAAGAATATGAGCATAACTCCCCAAAATAAAAGTAGCAAACCCGTTAGTGAGCGTGAACGCTTTATCGGATTTGTATATGTGCTTACCTTGTTTATTGTTATCACAGGAGCCTGTGGATTTATACTTTTCAAGTACACAGGGACACGCCACATCTTCTCCAATAAAATAACGGTCATCAAAAAGATGGAGCGGCAAAAGGAATTCCAAAGCATACAATCCGCACAGATTGTAAACGCAGACACACTGTTTTCGCGAATCGAACATTTCGAGCCGGGTATCAACGCCTCTTATGAGGAGAATGATATAAAGTTCCTGATAAATGATCTGGCCAAACAGTGGGAAAAAAATAGCTGGGACAAGCGTAATAAGATGTTCTGGCATCTTGCCTCGGTATATGAGATGTGGTTTGCCGACAAGAAAGAGCTATGGAGCAAGCAGGATAACATCGTAAAGTTCAAGAAAAACCTTGAGAAGTGTGAACTTGGGCTCCAAAAGAAAGAAGGCGAACTTAAAAATAAAGGAGGCAAACCATGATGAATAAATTTATAAACACGAAGATTTTTTATATTCTTATCTCCGTTGTTGTACTTTTTATGGTTTTTCTGCTGGTGCTGAGAGGCTGTTCACAAGGACCGGAGATTCAGGCTACCGTGTCGCCGTCTGACCCTGTCGTGGGACAGGAAATCTTTTATTCCGATTCCACGTCGGGAGCGGAAACTTGGTACTGGGAGTTCGGCGACAACGGGACATCCAACCAACGTAGCGGACACCACCTGTTTAAACAAGAAGGAGTTTACAAAATCCGATTAACGGTAAACGGAAACTTGGAACGTTATTTTGATGTGAGGGTGAAAGAAGAGACAGGCACGGAGAACCAGCACCTTGTTCATATCATTGCTCCCAAGGAAGCCATACAGGGAGAAAATATCATCTTCCGTGGCGAAGGACACGATGAACAGTGGCGCTGGGAGTTTGGGGAGACCGGGATGATTGATTCCCGCGAGAAAACGGCTCTTTATGCATATGCCGAACCCGGAGAATACGAAGTGCTGCTCAGTACGGAGAATACCCGCTATCCCATCCGGCATCGCATTAATATTCTGCCCTACTATTCGGAGAATGATTCTACGGATGTAATGGTGCTTATCGGTTTAGACATTAAAGAAAAGTTACAGAATATTGTAGATGGTAAGCCATTTAATATAAACTACAATTATGTTGTGAGTAAATATTTTAACAATAATCCGAACACGCTGGTTGTTGTGAACAATAATAAATATAATGACTTTTATTCTTATTGCCAAGGGCTGCACCACATCGGCAAAAAAGAAACAGTTATCCAGAACGTAATCGTCGAATCTGAGGGTGAAGAAAACGGACAAATCAGCCGGATAGCAGTCATTCAAACCGATAAAAAGAGATAGGATATGAAGAAAATAATGCTACTATGCTGTGTGACGGCTTTTCTAAGTGGTTGCAGCCCGGTCAACCGGTTTACCCGCTTACGTAAGCTTCCAAGAGTCTATTCTGAAAATTATCAGATTCCCGGTATTAAGGCTCCCAAAAGCGGGGCACACAAAAAGCCCTGGATTGTCTATTCCGATAGGGAAGGGAACGCTGCTTATGTCAACCCGGGCGGCAGGATAAAATCGGCAGAAACCACGTTCAGGGAACCCTTTCTGGTCATTGGACATAAAGGTGATTTCCTGCGGCTGATAAAGTATAAACCGGAACACATAAAAAACAACCGGTTTACCGGACGTAAAAAAGCTGAATATATAGGCTGGATGCACTCCTCCCGGCTTATCCTTTCGCCCTCTTCCGTAACCGATATACGGTCCGGACAGCATGACAAGCTGCTGACAGCAGTTACGGACACTTCATCCGTGCTTCATCCCGAGGCTTATTTTGTAACCGCCGATTCCCTAAAGGTATTCGGTGATCCCGGATTGGAAAAACAGACGGCAGCCATCGGTATGAACGAAATTGTATTTGCCTTGAAATACTCTCCTGACGGGCGTGGAGTCCTGATATCACGGACCACGGATATTACGGCCGATAAAGCAGGGGAACAAATCGTGGGGTGGATTCCGGAAGTCATGCTCGGTAATATCGGGCGGAAGGTATTTGTAAAGACCGGACTTGCGGGCGCATTCCAGCAACCGGACATACTCGCCTATTCGCCGGTAATACGCCCCTACAGTACAGATTCGACCTATACTTTCTGTAGTGGGGCATTTGCCCCACTCATAGACAAAAGCTTAAATTTTGTATACAATATCGACGGACAGCCGGTCAGCTATTCCGAAGGCCGGGCAATAAAACACCGGCTGCAGAACATCAACCTGCTTTTCGCCATGGAATCAGGTACGAAACAGGCTGAACAGTTCCCAATGCTGCTTAATGCCATACAAAACCTTCAGCCCTTGTTCGAGTTACCGGACAATAATTACCGCTATCGTTTCGGCGCAGCAATAAGCCTTGGCGGAAAAATAGTCACCATTCCGCTTACTTCCGACTATCAATCACTGACCGATGGCATGAGCAGGATTGCATCCGTTATGAGAGAAAGCTGTCACGACTCCCTCCCTGCCTGGAGTGCACTGAAAATGTCTTTGGATTTACTGGACGACCGGCAACAATCCACCAACCTGATTGTATCGGTCGGTGAAACAGGCTCACTCCGGGATGAAGCGATCAATCCGATTGTTGCCGCCCTGAAAAAGAAAAACTGCCGCCTTCTGGGATGGCAACTGTATGCTGCCGATTCGGATAACTTCAACAACTTTGTACTTCAATTGGGTGATATGATCGACGCTTATGCCGGTTCACAGGTAGTGGACAAGCGTAAAATGCTCTTTTATGCCGATCAGTTTTGCCGCAGCAACCTGCTACGTGATGCAGGCAATAACTTCTTCATGCTCGATTATCCTCACGCCAGCATGACGCAGGGCGGATTTCTGTTTCCCGAAAAGGGTGAAACGCTGTCTCCGGAATTGTTTACCGGAGCTGTTGATTCCATAATGTCACAAATCCGGGCGGATAACCGCCTGCTTTCTGAAAGCATAGACCGGGCATTCGCTACCATCGGCAATGACAAGGACAGATTTGATAGTCTTTTTATAGCTGCCTTCGGTCTGCCACAGGGTACCAAACCCGACAAGGATTTTAAAAGGACATTCGTAGCGGGAGCACCCGCTTGGTACACGGAATCGGAGCGGATTTCCGTACCCGACAGTCTCGTTCATTATCAGTTATTGCTTTCGGAAGTTGAACTGGAACAACTCAAAGGGCAGTTGGAGACTCTCTGTGCACTGGAAGTCGACGTAAAGAATTCCGGGAAACCCCGTAAAGGCAGCACTAAAAATCTTTGTCGCTACCTGCAGGAAACCGAACATCTTTCCGACAAAGAATTGGCAGCCCGGCATGCTGAAACGGAAAGTCCGGCAGACACAGTTTATGTATCGACCAAAAAGATACGCCGCCACCTGTATAAATTTTACATGCATGGGCTTAACGAATGCCGTGTTTGCCGTTTCAGCCGCAAAGAATTAAATAGGTTTAGCCTCGCCCGGGCACATCGCCGCATTTTCGGGCTTCCTTCCAACAATCCATTGCTGGAAAGTATTACCTTGAAGGAACTGAAAAAGAAAAAAATCCTCACTGACCATCAACTGGATCTGCTTGTGCAGTACTTTAAAAAAATAAAAGAAGAAATGGATGCGAAAGCGGGAGAAAGACAGGTTCCCATGGGCAGCCATAATTACTATTACATCGATGCAAAATTATTGCCATAAATCAATAGCCTAATTTTAATTAATATGAAATCCTACTTATCGCAGGAATACAGAGTTGCTGACAACAATAAAGCCTATGATATTATTTATGAATGAAGTAAAGATACATAAATATCTGCCTTGTGACGAAACACCAGACAACTGCAATTTCCTGCTGAAAGATTACCGGATAGGTGATACTTTTAATAATGTGCATAAGGAGATGAATTATCTCATTTTTTGTCGGGAAGGCGAGGTACATTTGACCAGTAGTTTATTTTTTGAAGAAACATTATATGGCGGTGAAATCATGTTTCTTCCCCGCATGGCTGACTGCCAAGGTGAAATGTGGAAAGAAACGCATGTGGTAGTTCATACCTTCAACAACACAGTATGTCGACCAGAAAACTGCATACTACGGTATCTGTATACACATGCAAGGGAAAAGAATGATGGTAAATCAAGCGGTTATTATTGTAAGCTGGTCGCACACAAGGTGATCATGACTTTTATGGAAAGTATATCCTATTATCTGACAGACGGTACGGGCGACTTGCTGCTGTGGCATCTTAAGCACAAAGAACTAATACGGCTTTTTAGTCGTTACTACGGAAAAGAAGAATTACAAGCATTCTTTCACCCGATGACAGGAGAAGCAGTTCCGTTCAGGAATCTGGTCCTCTCTCATTATATAAAAACAAAATATACAAAGGAACTCGCTGACCTCTGCGGCTACGGGGTAGTTACTTTCCGCCGTATTTTTAAGAAGGAGTTCGGAACATCAGTTTATCAATGGTTGTTGAAAAAGCGTTCGGAACATATCCTATACCGTCTTTCATTCCCCTATATTCCTTTTCAGGAGATTATGGAAGAGTTTAACTTTACCTCTCCGCAACAGTTCAACCGTTTCTGCAAGACCAATTTAGGCGATAGCCCTACCGGGCTAAGGAAAAAATACCAGTCTTCTGACTAATTCGAACCTTTGCGCAATAATGATGAATTTATGATTATTTTCGATAACATTGCCTGAATAAAATCTCCATAACTTTGCAGCCGAATTAAAAAAAGAGACAATCACGGTAATATTCAGGTATGAAGGATTTTAGAACAACACCCTATATCCAACTTTTATCAAAAGGAGCGGCAACAAAGGAAGAGTTTCAAAATGCATTAAGTGATTTTGCACACCAGATTTACAACTTTTGTAGCAAAGAAGAGAATATAAGGTTTATCTACTTTTCCTTGAATTATATACGGGCACAGCTAATCCATATAGAGGAAATAAAGGAAACAACAGGTGGCAGACTATCCGCCAATGGAGGTATTACATTTGTGGAAGCTGCAATTGAGTGGATAAAAAAACAAGATAGTCCTAATCCACAAGAAAACGGCGAGAGAACAAAAGATAGTCAACCACCGATTGTATGGACAGGAAAGGTAGTTCATCTGATGGAGTTTATCTACGGATCGGATACACTAAAGAATTTCAATGATGGCAAAGCTACTATCAAAGAGGTATCAGCATACTTCAGCAAGATGTTGGGGATAGAAATTAAAGACCCGTCCGGTTGTTATGTGAACATGCGGGAACGGGTACAGGAGAGCCGAACTACCTACATAGATAGCATGAGGGATGCCTTGCTGGAAAGAATGGACAAGGACGACGAGAGGTTATACAGGAGGAAAAAATAATCATTTTTCCTCCTGTTCTTTCAGTCTTATTTGTTCAGTTCCAATAGATGGCAGAGTGCGGGATCATTCTTGATGCGCTCCAATTCATCGGAAACAATCTGCCGAACGTCTTCCTTTATCCGGTTATAGTTGGCTTGTACCATTCCCTGCATGTGGTCAACTCCATTCTCATCTATGAAATTTGTGATAACGGGTATCTTCTGATAACTCTTTTCCTCTTCGGCAATTTTGACTGTATCCACTACAATTTCGCAATGGAATATTTTCTGTTCGATGCGTTCGGAGAAATTATCAGCCACTGCCCCCACAAACATACCCTGTGTCAATCCACTAATTTTTGATGGTGGTATCATGCTGTCCATCTGGGTAGATATAGAAGTAGACTTATCGTTCCGGTTGATACTGATACTCTGCCGTTTCTGTAATATCTTTCCGAAACGCTCACTTAGCGTTTTTGCCGTTTCGCCTACCACCTGACCGGAGAAGATATTACCCACCGTATTGATAATCACCTTTGCTTCCTTATCCGTATAGTCACGGATCAGTTGGCTGAAATCCTGAAATCCGAGCAGTACCGCCACTTTGTTACTTCGTGCCGTAGCTATCAGGTTGTCCAGTCCCTTAATAAAGACAGTAGGCAACTCGTCGATGATGATGGAACTTTTCAGCTTTCCTTTCTTATTAACTATCTTAATGATGCGGCTGTTGTACAGACCTAAAGCCGCTCCATAGATTGCCTGACGGTCGGGATTGTTGCCTACGCAAAGTATCTTCGGTTCGTCCGGGTTATTAATATCGAGTGAAAACTCGTCAGCCGACATTACCCAATAGAGTGCCGGAGAAATCATACGGGACAATGGGATTTTAGCGGATGCGATTTGTCCCATCAACTGGTCGGCGGCTCCAGCCAACCACGCATCGAGGAATGGGGACAAGTAGTTTTCCAATTCGGGGTAAGAAGACATGATAGGGAAAATCTGCTCGTAGGGCTTATTCAGGAACTCGATAGCATGAGGAAACGTACAATACTTGCCATCCTGATAGATGCGCAGGAACCAGATAATAGCGGCAAACAGAATAGTCGGACTCTCTACAAAAAAATCCCCTTGCTTTGCCGCCCAACTCCGGTTAAGGTTAAGCATGATAGAATACGAACTTTCGTAAGCGTCGGATATATCAGTCATAAATTTCGGATTCAACGGGTTACATCGGTGGCTGCGGCTGGGATCGTCGAAGTTAATCACGTAGAACTTGGGAACAATCTTATACCCTTCTTGATGGGTAAGCAAATGGTTGTAGGCAATCGTGGATAAATCGCTGAATTTAAAGTCATAGAGGTAAATTGCATACCCTTTCTCTATCTGCTGCTTGATGTAGGAATTTACCACCGCAAAGGATTTACCGGAACCGGGTGTGCCGAGTACGATGCTGGCACGAAACGGGTTCACGACATTAATCCACCCGTTCCACATCTTCTTCTTATACCAAAACCGGGTAGGCAGATTAACGGAATATTCATTTTCCATTAATCGGGTTTCCTGCATGAACGATTCGTTCTCGTTATTGAAAACGTCATCAAGCAGGTTGTTCTTCAGTAATCGGCTCATCCATACTCCGGCAGCCAGCAGGCAGAGATACCCGATAGTCAGGGTAAAGATATAATAGGCTGTACGGATGACAAAAGGAATGGGCATATTCAGCAGCCACCAATTAAGGAAGAACAAGACAAAGCCGATGGCAAGTGTTGTCCAAATATGTACCCATTTGATTTTTTCCTCTTTCACTCCCTTAGTCCCCAGACAGGAAAGAGCGAGGAATACCACGCAAAAGAGTTTGGTGTACAGGCTGTAGTGAAACAGTCCCGTAGTACGCTGGAAGTTGAGCAGTATTTTCGATACCACTCCGATGTCAATCCCCCATTCTTTGATGGCGGGGTAACAGAACCAATAGATATTGATAATAACAAAGAGGATGCTAAGCGCACGCATAAAGTCCATGACTTTTGCCAATCCCCGTAAATCGTCTTCTTGTGACATAATGTTGATTGTTTTTTAATGGTGATACAAATAGTGATTGTTAATCCTGCCGTCCGTAGCGATGACGTTTCTTCTTCCGCTTCTTCGGTGGCAGTGGTTCCCGTTCAGGTTGCTCCGGTTCGAGAGTAAACAGGGAGAGTAACCCGCCTGATTCGGGGGAATACTCTTTAGTGTCGGGCGCATCATCGAAAGCCGGGACACCGGACTTGGGATGCAACAATCTGTCGAGTATGGAACGGGGCTGTTCCTCTTCGATGGACGGAAAGCGTTCGTTGAACACATTGGCTGAATATTCTTTACCCAACCGGGAACCGTTCAGTACCACACGGCTGTGGTGGTCGATGAAGGTAACGCCATAGATACGTCCGGTATCGTTGCGACGCATAACTACGTCGATGCCTTCCTGTTGCAAAACCTTGCGGAACTCCGCTTCGGAAGTAGTTGTCTGTAAAGCGATATATACAATCCGCAACGTCCGGTCTTTCAACTTCTTCTCTTTGATAAGCGTTCCGGCTTGCTTCATCTGCTTTTCCAGAGCCGTGATACCTGTCATTTTTCCCAATGTGGAGGATTTGACAGGTGTTCCCGTCTTTTCTCCGTTCTTATCCAAAGCGGAATAGACAATACCATGATACGGTCTGCCGCTCACTTCTCCCTTTACCTCTTCCAATGCGATGTTATATAAGGAAAGTAAGGCTCGGAACTCGCCTACGGACTGAAAGCGGTACATCTTCAAAAGCGGTTTTACCACGTTTGCCAATTGCCGCTTTAAATTGCCTTTGGTAATATCCACCGGAGCGAGTTGCCAATCTTCTCCTTTGGTTTGCCCTTCTGCCGGGTGCAAGCCGTATTTCTGCTCCAACTGCTCAGTGATCTCCTTGCTGCGACGGAACTCGTTACTGTCGTTAATCTTCTTCCCGTTGCTATCCACCCGGAGCGAAACGATGTGAATATGCCTGCGGTCGATGTCCTCGTGTTTAAAAATAAGGTACGGCTGACCGCCATATCCCAACTTCTGCATATATTCCTCACCGATGGCCACCAACTGCCCATCGGTGAGCACATCATCCGGGTGCGGATTGAGGGAGATATGGATAACGGGCTTCTCCGTACGGTAATGGGATGGCAGCCAGTTCTTGAAATCTTCCATGCAGTCCTGCAAATGGAAATTCCCATCTTCGGGTTGTAGAATGAGGTTGGCGGCAAGTACCTTCGCATGCCCTTCGTCCACTTTGTTCTGGTTGTAGGCGAGCGCACCGTAAAGGGAAGCGCCCGTACTTATCTTCGCAACCATTGGCTCTCAAACATATGGGATAACTCGATAATCCTACGGCTCAGCTCCACCAATTCCAACGTCGCTTTTTCCAATTTGTAGAGCAAGGCGAGGGCTTTCTTCTCGGAGAAATGGGTATGCAGTTCCTTTGTTACCTGATTATAATTCACTCCGACAGCACGGAACTGTTGGTACAAAGCGGTAAGCTTCGCAACATATTCCAGTGCCGCACGGTCGGTTTTCACTATCCGGAATTCATCTCCGAATACACGGGCGGCAATAAACTGCGCCATCGAACGTAGACCGGACTGCTCGAAAAGCGTAAGGAAACGGGCATGTTCCACCGCATCGAAATTAACCGTATAACGATAAACGGCAGGATTGTTCTTCGGATTCCGTCCTCCTTTCTTTCGGGGAGGCGGCTGCTTTTTTTCTTCTTCATTCATAACTTTTGGATTTTTAGTGGTATACCGGCAGTCCCGGCACGGTTGCCACACCTCACGGCTATCTTCCCTACAATTATCGACTTCGGAGATAATTGCCCCTTTTTCCCATTGGAAAAAGGCAAGCGTTTTTTGCGGCAGAACTCGTTTCGTGCAGCAAAAAACACAGCTTGCTATGTTCCAGTGAACATAAAAATCTGACCGCAAGGGTCAGATTGGGGTTAGCGACAGGTGGCGAGGCTGGCTGTTTCCCTGCGGACTGCTTGACGGTGCAAAGTTAGGGGGCTTGCAGCAGGCTGCCGAATTTTCATCGAAGCCACTCGGTGCCACTTTAATGCCACTCGGCGCCAGTGGGTTAAGAAGCTATACAAAGGCTAAATATTAGTCGTTTATTTGCATCGTCATGATGAACGGACAGATAGACAAATAGCTGATTGGTTGATTGTGGATAGAGATAGTTTTATCTATGGACAGAGAACTAAACAGATAATTGAATGGATGATTTCACAGTTGGCTGGCTATACGTTTGTATGTACCAACGTTGGTACAGCGATACAGTCATTTGGCTAACTGCAAGTGAAATTGGAAATACATACTTAGAAGTAGCCGTATAGATAAATCACTGACTGAATAGCTGCCCATTTGACTGGATAAATGATTGGATGATTGATTAATTAATTGTATAACTATATAAATAACTGATTGTATGAACAAAAGACCAACTTATGTGGCATTTTCTACCCAAAAAGGTGGAGCCGGGAAGACAACGCTGACCGTATTAGTAGCCAGCTATCTTCATTTTGTTAAAGGCTACAACGTAGCTGTAGTGGATTGCGACTACCCGCAACATAGCATTGTGGAAATGAGAGAACGGGATTTGAAAATGGCAATGGATGATCCGTATTACAAACGGATGGCTTACGAGCAAGTTCAACGATTGGAGAAGAAAGCCTACCCGGTCATTGAAAGTACACCGGAGGACGCTGTCAGCAAAGTGAAGGAACTTGCCGACACGGATTTTGATTTTATCTTCTTCGACTTGCCGGGTACCATCAATAATGCGGGTGTGGTACAAACCATCGCAAGGATGGATTATATCTTTTCTCCCATCGCTGCCGACCGGGTGGTTATGGAAAGTACTCTCCGCTTTGTCACGGTGCTGAATGATACGTTAGTTACCACCGGGAAATCAAATATTAAAAGTCTGCATCTCCTGTGGAACATGGTAGACGGACGTGAAAAGTCAGAACTCTATGATATTTACGAGGAGGTAATCAGTGAACTCGGATTATCAGTTTTGAAAACCTACCTGCCGGATAGCAAACGGTTCCGACGGGAGTTATCCACCGGACATAAAGCTTTGTTCCGTTCCACCATTTTTCCTGCGGACAAAAGCCTTGCCAGAGGTAGCAATCTGGATGAAATCACCGAAGAGATATTGAGTATAATCAAGCAATAGTCTACTTATGAAAACAAAAGAATTGGACTTGGATAATATAGACCCTGACTTTATTATTTCGTCCTTTAAGACAAATGGTAAACCATCGGTTCCCGTTCCGGCGAGTACAGAAGCCATCCAAGCAGAGGTTTCCAGACAGCCGGTAGAAAAGGTGGAGACGAACAAGCCGGAAACGGATACAGGTACGCGGAAAAGGAAGAATAATCAGGAGAATTACGAATCACTCTTTATTAAAGAA
>ERZ773148.214-NODE-214-length-49182-cov-5.853767_pt1 | contig 49182 bp, 41 predicted proteins | sample MGYA00580846_ERZ773148 | MGnify/ENA primary metagenome ERZ773148 (study PRJEB29015, sample SAMEA2737879) | human gut metagenome | biome: human gut; feature: human-associated habitat; material: faeces | place: China | collected 2012 ... | reverse complement strand
AGACACGGTCCGCAGGTCGGTGTGCTCACGATCGCTCCCGCCTCGATAAAGATCTCCAGAAGTCCCTCTCTCATGGCCTGCAGGTAGATCTCCTGCGTCGCAGGAATCACGATACAGCGGACATTTTTCGCCACTTTTCTGCCCTTCATCACCTTTGCAGCGATTCTCATATCGTCGATCCGCCCATTGGTACAGGAACCGATCACCGACTGATCCACCGTGATATCACCGAAGGAACCGATGGTCTTTGTATTCTCCGGAAGGTGCGGGAACGCCACTGTCGGCTTCAGTTCCGATAAATCGATGGTGTAGACCTCGTCATACTCTGCATCGGGATCGGCCTCATAAACGGTGAACTCCCGTTTGGAGTGCTCCTTCATGTACTGAACGGCCAGGTCATCCACAGGGAAAATGCCGTTCTTTCCGCCCGCCTCGATGGCCATGTTACAGATGGTAAAGCGGTCATCCATGGTTAAGTTCTTAATTCCCTCGCCGGTGAATTCCATGGATTTATAGAGAGCGCCATCCACGCCGATCATACCGATAATATGTAAAATGACGTCTTTTCCGCTGACCCAGCCGCCTGGTTTGCCAACCAGCTCGAATTTCAGCGCAGACGGTACCTTAAACCATGCTTTTCCCGTCACCATACCGGCCGCCATGTCCGTACTTCCCACACCGGTGGAAAATGCACCGAGAGCGCCGTATGTACACGTATGTGAGTCTGCGCCGATCACTGCATCACCGGCTACCACAAGTCCTTTTTCCGGAAGCAGCGCGTGCTCAATTCCCATCTGTCCCACGTCAAAGTAATTGCTGATCTCATGTCTGCATGCGAAATCGCGGCAGCACTTGCAGTTTTCCGCTGATTTAATATCCTTGTTCGGGATAAAATGGTCCATAACCAGAGCGATCTTATCCTTGTCGAAAACTGTCTCTGTGTCGAATTTTTTCATCTCGTTGATAGCCACCGGAGAGGTGATATCATTCCCCAATACAAGATCCAAATCCGCCTCAATCAACTGTCCGGCCTTCACGTCCGAAAGCCCCGCATGAGCCGCTAAAATTTTCTGGGTCATTGTCATTCCCATAATCTATATCCTCCTTCAAACCCTGTTCTCATTTTCTGCTTTACATTCTAACATACTTATTGATATAATAGAAATACATAATATGAATACTTAATATAATAGTCAGTTATACCGTTCCGGCTGGACGGGGACGGACCAGAGCGCGCAGCGCGGGGCAGAGGGCCAACCGGAACGGATACCAGGAAAAGAGGCATATATGGAACAAAACCTTTCGCAATATAAGATTTTCTACGAAGTGGCAAAGGCAGGAAACATCTCCAAGGCCGCCAAGGAGCTTTACATCAGTCAGCCCGCCATCAGTAAATCCATCAGCAAGCTGGAAGACAGTTTAGGTGTCTCCCTCTTCACCCGGAATTCCAGAGGCGTTCAGCTGACCAGCGAGGGGGAACTGCTCTTTCACCATACGGAATCTGCCTTCGAGGCACTGAGCCGTGGAGAAAATGAGCTGAAGCGGATCAAGGACTTTAATATCGGCCATCTGCGCATCGGCGTAAGCAACACACTCTGCAAATATATCCTGCTCCCTTACTTAAAGGGCTTCATCGAAAAGTATCCGCATGTGAAGATCACCATCGAGAGCCAGTCCACCACCCACACCATCGCCATGCTGGAACAGCAGCACATCGATCTGGGGCTTATCGCCGAACCGTCCAGCAGAAAACCGCTGATCTTCGTCCCGGTGATGAGCATTCAGGATATCTTCGTATCCACGAAACCGTATCTGGACAACTTATACCTGCGGGAAGGCAGGAATACAGATATCTTTCAGACCGGCAACATCCTGCTTCTGGACCGGAACAACATGACAAGAAAATACATCGATGAGTACTTAAGCGAACATCAGATCGTCCCCGGCCAGGTGCTGGAGGTAAACACCATGGATATTCTGATCGAGTTCGCCAAGATCGGCCTCGGAATCGGCTGTGTGATCCGGGAGTTCGTTCAGGAAGAGCTGGACAAGAAGACACTGGTCACGATTCCCATGAAATGGCCGATCAAAAAGCGTACCATCGGCTTCGCCTATAATCCAGGGGGGACTTCCAGAGCGTTAGAGGATTTCTTATCCTTCTGTGACAGTTTTCCGATCTCGTAACCGGATATCGCGAAAACTGGATATTACGAAGCCTGCATAATTCGGACCGCATGGAGACAGCAGTTATCTGTTGTCCCAGGCGGTCCGTTCTTATTTCTCTATTTCTCTATTTCTCTATTTTCTCACATTTTTATGCTCAGTTCAGCTTTCTCTTATACTCCATCCCCCACTCAACCATCGCGTCCAGAATGGGCTTCAGACTGTAGCCTGTATCCGTAAGCGTATACTCCACTCTGGGAGGCACCTCCGCGTAGACCTTTCTGTTCACCAGTCCATCCGCCTCCATCTCCCGCAGATTGGAGGTCAGCACCTTCTGGGAAATAGAACCGATAGATTTCTTCAGTTCCCCAAAACGCTTCGTACCGTCTAACAAATCCCGGATAATCAGCACTTTCCATCTGTCGCTGATCAGCATCAGCGTCGTCTCAACCGGACATGCCGGCAATATCTTTTCCATTGCTTCCTCCATTTCCTGTTTTGTCTGGTTTCTCATTCATAGTTTCTTTTAGGTACCTATAGCACAAAAAAGTGCTTACTTTACATTTTTGCTGTACAGCCCTATTATAATTCTATAAACACCAAAAAACAAGTCTAATTACATTTTAAGGAGGATCTTATCAATGAAATCTATGAAAATGGCGGTAGTATGTGCGAACGGAAAAGCAGGAAGGCTGATTGTTGAAAAAGCGGTGGAACGCGGGATCGAGGTCACCGCAGTTGTCCGCGAGGAAAACAGAAGCTCGGCCCAAAACGTTATCAAGAAGGACTTATTCTCCCTGGTTCCGGAAGATCTGGCGGGCTTCGACGCGGTTATTGACGCCTTCGGTGCATGGACTCCGGAAACACTGCCGCAGCACAGCTCGTCCTTAAAGCATCTATGTGATCTTTTGAGCGGAACCGGGACCCGCCTGCTGGTCGTCGGCGGAGCCGGTAGCCTCTACGTCAACCCCGATCATACGGCGCAAGTCATGGATGGACCCGACTTTCCCGAGGCCTTCGTACCTCTGGCGGGCAGCATGGGGCAGGCCCTCGATGAACTCCGGAAACGCGAGGATGTCAGATGGACCTATTTGAGTCCTGCCTGTGACTTCCGCGCGGACGGCGGGGAGACTGGAAAATATCTGTTTGGCGGGGAAGAACTCTTCCTGAATGCGAAGGGGGAAAGTGTGATCAGCTACGTGGACTATGCTTCCGCCATGATCGAAGAGGCCATAAACGGAAGCCATATCAGAGAACGGATCTCTGTGATAGAAGCATAGCCCGGCCCCATTCCCTCGTACTGTCTGTGGTTCGCTCTATTTCTCTGCCTGCTTTCCGCCGAAATAGTCTTCGGCCAGAATCCCGTATTCAGAGAAATCACAGATTCCCTGGTTATTGATATCTGCCTGCCTCATAGTCCCTTCATACTTCATTCCGCACTTTTTCATCACGCGGCCCGAATTGGGATTATGAGGATCGTGGCGGGACTCTACCCGGTTCATTCCGGCTTCCTCGAAGAAAAAACGGATCAGGGCGGCCAGCGCCTCCGATGTGATCCCCTGCTGCCACCATTTTTTCCCGATGCAGTAGCCGATGTGCACCATTGCGATCTCATCTCTGCCATGGACTGCGCCGATGCTTCCGACCGGCTCACCGATGTCCCTGGGCACAATCGCCCACTGGTAAACTGCGTTGTCATCATATTGGGACACCCAGCTTTCCAGCACCATTCTTGAAACCTCAACCGATGGGTGAGCCGGCCATGTCAGATACTTCGTTACCTCCGGGTCATTGGCCCAGTTACGGAACATTGCATCCGCGTCATCCATTGTAAACCGTCTTAATATCAGCCTCTCTGTCTCTACTCTCTTCGTTCCCAAATGTTTCATCACACAGCCTCCTTAGACATACTTACGATTCGCCATACAAGAGAGTCCGGCGAGCCGGACTCTTGCGCCGGAGCGCGGTCGCTTCAGCGGCCATATTTCTTTAGCGCGGAGTGCGCATCCCCCGGAGGGTTTTTATTTCATAGGAGGAACTTTCCTGTGAAATAAAAAAAGGCGGAAGATGGCAGTTACCTTCCATCTCCCGCGTATTCTAATTAGTTATCGATCAGCTTGCCGCCGTCATTCCAGCTGTAAAGCTTTCTCAGTTCAGCACCAACCTTCTCCGCCGGATGCTCCGCTTCTTTTCTTCTCATCGCGTTGAAGTGAGAACAGCCCACCTGGTTCTCAAGCAGCCAGTCCTTTGCAAAGGAGCCATCCTGGATATCTGTCAGGATCTGCTTCATCGCCTTCTTAGTCTCGTCTGTTACGATCTTCGGTCCGGTGATGTAATCGCCGTACTCAGCCGTATTGGAGATGGAGTATCTCATTCCGGCGAATCCGCTCTCGAAGATTAAGTCAACGATCAGCTTCATCTCATGGATACACTCGAAATAAGCGTTCTCAGGCGCATATCCAGCCTCTACCAGAGTCTCGAAGCCAGCCTTCATCAGTGCACATACACCGCCGCATAATACAGCCTGCTCGCCGAAAAGGTCTGTCTCTGTCTCTACCTTGAAGGTTGTCTCTAAAACGCCTGCTCTTGCTCCGCCTAATGCCAGCGCGTAAGCCAGTGCCATATCTTTTGCCTTGCCTGTATAATCCTGATGAACCGCTACGAGACACGGTGTTCCTCTGCCAACCACATACTCATTTCTTACTGTGTGGCCAGGTGCCTTCGGAGCGATCATGGTAACATCTACATTCTTTGGAGGTACGATCTGTCCGAAATGGATCGCGAAGCCGTGTGCAAACATCAGCATGTTGCCCTCTTCCAGATTCGGTTCTACAGATTCCTTGTACATGGCTGCCTGCTTCTCATCGTTGATTAAGATCATGATGATATCGGCTTTCTTTGCTGCCTCTGCTGCTGTATAAACGGTTAAGCCCTGTGCCTCTGCCTTTGCCCATGACTTGCTGCCCTCATAAAGTCCTACGATTACGTCACAGCCGGATTCCTTTAAATTCAATGCGTGTGCATGTCCCTGGCTGCCGTATCCGATGACTGCAATGGTCTTTCCCTCTAATAAGGATAAGTTACAGTCTTCCTGATAATAAATCTTTGCCATCTTTTTATTTCCTCCTCATATATGTATTCATATTATTATTGTTAAAGGAACTATGCCGACGACTCTCTGTCCGCCTTTGGCAATACCTCTAGCTAACTTCATAAAACTATGGTAAGTAACGGACGTCATCAGACCCTCTTGAGAGTCCCGTAAGACCGGTTCTCGCCAGCTCCAGTATCTCATAGTCTTCCAACAGATTGATGAGCGCGTCCAGCTTTGACTGGTCGCCCGTCAGCATAACTGTCAGAGAATCTTTACCGACATCGACGATGGTGGCACGGAAAATATCCGCGATAGCGCTGACCGCCTGCCTTTCACTGGCATTGGCCCGGACCTTGACTAAGATCAGCTCCCTGTATACGGAATGACCCGGCTTCAATTCCTTAATGTCGCGCACATCCTCCAGCTTGCGAAGCTGTTTCTCGATCTGGTCCAAAATTTCCTGGTCTCCGATGGAAACCACTGTCATTCTGGAATATCTCTCATCCGCGGTGACACCCACGGTAAGGCTTTCAATGTTGTAGCCACGGCGGCTGAACAGCCCTGCCACACGGCTCAAAACACCGGAAGTATTGTCAACCAGCAACGATAATACGATTCTTTCCATTCATATCCCCGCCTTTTTGTATAGTAATTTTAATGATAACAACCTTGCTTCTATTTGTCAACTACATAAAAGTAATGTGTATTATAAATTCAGGTTATACTTCCGTTTTATAACAGAGGAAAATGGTGAGCCGCAGAAAAGTCCGGCCCCTTCGTTCGCGCCAAATACAGGCGCGTTCGCCAGGTCCGGACTTTCTTACAGGAACCACCGATCCACTTTTTACTTCTGAAGCTCTGCCACCTGCTTTACCACACTGCTGGCGCCTACGCGGCTGCAGCCCGCTTCCACATAATTCTTTAAGTCTTCCAGCGTTCTGACGCCGCTGGCGGCCTTGATTTTAACGTTCTCCCCGATATTTGCCTGAAACAGCCCGATATCGGAGAGCAGGGCGCCTGCGGTTCCGAATCCGGTGGAGGTTTTGATAAAATCCGCCCCTGCATTGGTCACCGCGCGGCACATGGCAGTCTTTTCTTCCTCCGTGAGATAACACGTCTCGATGATAACCTTTAAAATACGGTCGCCTGTGGCCTCCTTCAAGGCTCTGATCTCGTCCTCAACCTTCTGATACTCTCCGTTCTTTACGTCGGTCAAATTGATCACCATATCGATCTCATCCGCGCCGTCCGCCAGAGCCTCTCTCACTTCACAGACCTTGGCCGCCGTCACGCTGTATCCCAGAGGGAAGCCTACAACCGTACAGATCGTCAGGTCGGGATACGTCTCACGGATTCTCTTGATATAGCAGGGCGGCACGCAGACGGATGCCGTCTGGTATTCGACCGCCTCGTCACACAGTCTGCAAATCTCCTCCCATGAAGCGCAGGCCTTTAACAGGGTATGGTCCACACAATGAAGCATCTCAGCATATGTCATAGTTATTCTATCCTCTCTCTCTAATATCGTTCCACGCCGTCTTTCGTAATTCTCGCATAGATCAGTTTTTCCGCTTCCGGCTGCTCTTTTCCGATCACGACCGCCTCTTTTAACAAGCTGATGGCTCCCGATAAGAGGCTGACCGCCGAGGTATACAGTGTGGCGACCGTCTGTCCGTTTTCCACACGGTCGCCGATCTTCGCATTCAGAATAATGCCTGCACCGTAATCGATAGAGTCTTCCTTCTTTCTTCTGCCGGCCCCCAGCTCCACGGCCGCCATCCCGATCTTCTCCGTATCCATGGCGGTAATATAGCCGCTTTTTTCTGCTTTCAGTTCATATTCCACCGGCGAGACAGTAAATTTCTCAGGCTTTCTCACATAGGAAGCGTCTCCGCCCTGAGCCTCTACCATCTGGCAGAATTTTTCGAATGCCTTTCCGGACTTAATCGCCTCTTTCGCCATGGCGGTGCACGCTTCCATGGTTCCCATCCCGGCCAGATACAGCATGTTGGACGACAGGGCGAGACAAATCTGCGTGAAGTCCTCAGGACCATGGCCCTTCAGTGTGGCAACCGCCTCCATGACCTCCAGGGCATTACCGATATTTCTGCCCAGAGGACGGTCCATATCGGTGACCAGAGCGACGACTTCCCGTCCCACGTTCGTGCCGATATCCACCATCTCCCTGGCCAGCGCGATGGAATCGTCCAGCGTCTTCATAAATGCGCCGCTTCCCGTCTTCACATCCAGAAGAATGCGGTCGGAACCGGAAGCGATCTTCTTGGACATGATGCTGGCCGCGATCAGGGAAATATTATCCACCGTGGCAGTTACGTCCCGGAGCGCATACAGCTTCTTATCCGCCGGCGCCAGATTCCCCGTCTGTCCGGCCACGGCGATACCGATCTCTTTCACCATATCGAAGAATTTCGACTGGTCCAGAGACGTTGTGAGGCCCGGTATGGCCTCCAGCTTATCCAGAGTACCGCCCGTGTGTCCCAGCCCTCTGCCGGAAAGCTTCGCCACAGGAACGCCGCAGGCAGCCGCCACAGGCCCGATCACCATGGTGGTCTTGTCTCCCACGCCGCCGGTGGAGTGTTTATCCACCTTGATTCCGGGAATGGGCGACAGATCGATCTCATCGCCGGATGCCGCCATGCAGCCCGTCAAATAAGCGGTCTCATGCTCGTTCATCCCCTGAAAATAGATGGCCATCAGCAGGGCGGAGGCCTGGTAATCCGGTATCTCTCCCTCTGTATACCCATTTACGAAGTACCCAATCTCCTCGTCGGTCAGGACTCCTCCATCCCGTTTCTTCATAATAATATCATACATTCTCATGATTCTTCGCTCCCTTCCGCCATACAGTGTCTCCGGAACGCCGGGGGAGAAGGACTGTTTTCTGGCCTCCGCCGCCTCTTCAATCAGCATCTGCGTGATTTTTTCATCCATTTCTACAGTACCTCCACCGGATCATCGGTCCGTTTCTGCCATACGCGGAGCCTGTTTTCCAAATCGGCCCTCACATCGGCAAAGGCCGGATCTTCATACAGATTATGTAACTCGAACGGGTCTGTCCTCAGATTGTAGAGTTCCGCAATGCTTTCCTTATTGGCGATGAGCTTGTAATCGCCGTGAACCAGCATTCTGCTGTTGATATCTTCTCCGTACCCGTGGCCAAAGGTCTCTGCCATCAGGTCGTCATCCCACTGGTCCGTCTTTCCGGTAAGCAGAGGCAGAAGGCTTCTGCCGTGGACTTTATTCTTTGTAAAGGCGGTTCCTGCCGCGTCGAGAATTGTAACCGGATAATCGATGGTGCTGATCAGTTCATCCCGAACCTGGCCTGCCGGAATCACACCGTCCCATTTGACCGCACAGGGAATTCTCATGACTTCCTCGGACATATAGGAGCCCTTGTCAAAGTGGCCGCCCTGGCTGGCCAGCGCATCGCCGTGATCCGTTGTCCAGATAATCATCGTATTCTTATCCAGGCCCAGCTCCTTTAACTTGTCGACGATCATTCCGCCTGCCGCATCCAGCATGGTGATGTGTGCAAACGCATGTCGGATAATCTCCGTCCATTCATCCCAGTTTACGGCGCTTGGAATGATTAACTGGTCATCTTTTCCGAATGGTGAACTTCTCTCCCTGTAATAAGCGCCCGGTTTTCCCTGAAGGCGGTTCCGGTAGCTGCCGTACTCCGGCAGAACGAAATCTTCCTTCGGATACAGATCGAGGAATTCCTGCGTCGGGAAATGAGGCTGGTGAGGTCCCCAGAAATCCACTCGTAAGGAAAAGGGCTGGTCACTCTCCGACTTTGCCAGCTTTTCCAGCTGCTCGCAGGCCAGCGTGGCCAGGAAGAAAGACTCGTGGGTTTCCTTTGGAGTGAGTGTGCTTCCCACCGCGTGCTCGCCGCACCAGTTGGCCTTGCACTGGTAATCCACATCATCTGCACATTCCGCCCAGTCACCGCGGCTGCTGATCTCAGGAATATCGAAGTAACGGTCAATATGATGGAGCGCCTGCGGTAAGTTGTACCGCTTTAAATATTCCTTATACTCCGGCTGAATATAAGGGTTGCTGTAATCGGTTCTGGAGAATCCTCTGCAGTGATGTTCATTCGCCGCGCCCGGACCTGCATGCCATTTGCCGAAATAGTAATTGTCGTATCCCGCTTCCGCCAGCGTATCGAGATAAACCTCGTGATCGTACGGCGGGTCCGTATAGTTGTGATACTGCTTGTGGGTATGGGCAAACAGGCCGGTCAGCATGGTACGCCTAGTCGGGCCGCACAGCGGTGTCGCACAGTAGGAATGAGTGAAACAGGCGCCCTCGGCTGCCAGCTTCATGAAGTTCGGACGCATTGGTACCGGACCGTTTTCCCATTCCCAATGGTAATATGCCTGATGGTCATTCTGTATAAATATGATATTGGGTTTTTGTGACATTTTAACATGTTCTCCTTGTCTTTTTGATAAATACTCCTGCTACCGCTGCTGGACAAACTTGGTGTATGGCTTGCCGCTGGCGGCGATTCCCACCGCACTGCTGTTCTTCTTTAAGCTGACGGCAAGAACCAAAAGGCTGGCCAGATACGGAATCATCTGGATAAACTCACTGGGCACCGGATTTCCCGGAATTGTCTGCACGTAAAGCTGAATCGCGCTGAACAGTCCGAAGAACATGGACGAGGCAAAGGCCCCGATCGGCGACCAGCGTCCCATGGTAACGGCTCCCAGAGCCAGATAACCACGGCCTGCCACCATTCCCTCCTGGAATAAATTCATCTGTCCGAGTGAGAGAAATGCGCCTCCCAGCCCGCCCAGCACACCGGACAGGATCACGGAGAAATACCGGATCTTGTGAACGGATAAGCCGGCCGTCTCGGCTGCTTTCGGGTTCTCACCCACGGTGATGATCCGAAGTCCGAGGGGGGTGTATTTAAACATACAGTGAATCAGAATCAGCGCCAGAAACGCGATATACACGAAGGGGGACAAATCGGATAAAAATCCTCCCACCACCGGAATCGACGAAAGAATCGGCGTATGCTCCAGGCTCGGAACCTGCGGAGAGCTGCCCTGCTGCCCGAAGACCGCCTTCAGTCCCACACCGGAAAATCCGGTTGCGAGGAGCACCAGCGCCATGGAACTGACTGACTGGTTGCCGCCCCAGGTAATGGAGATCACCGAGTGTATCGCCGAGATTAAAACACCGACCAGTATGGCAGTCAGCACGCCGATCCACGGGTTCCCTGTGAGATAGCTTCCCAGCACCGCACCGAAGGCGCTTGCCAGCATGATTCCTTCCAGACCGATATTGACAACACCGGAGCGTTCTGAGGTGAGCCCGCCCAGGGCGGTAAGCGCGATCGGAGTTCCCATTCGCAATGTGGAAGCCAGCATAAAAATCAAGAAATTCAGCATATTATTTTCCTCCCCGCCCCTTCTTTATGTAATAACGGATCACATTTTCCGCACACAGGAATACGATTACGAGTCCCTGGATGATATCCACCATGTTTTTGGAGACGCCTACGCTGGACTGCATCATCAGAGATCCGCTGCGCATGCTTCCCATTAAAAGCGCCGTGAGAATGATCGCAAACGGATTGTTGCGCGCCATTAAGGCAACCGGGATTCCACTGAAGCCGTAGTTTGCAGAGAAACCGTTGATGACCTTTCCCATGGTTCCTGTTACTTCAATTCCTCCTGCAAGACCGGCTAACGCGCCGCTCATCAGCAGTGCGAGGAACATGTTGCGCTCCACGTTGATGCCGTTGGTGAGGGATGCATTTTTGTTTAATCCCACCGCACACATCTCATATCCCAATGAGGTACGGTTTAAAAGGAAGTAGACGACCACGGCCGCTGTCAGGGCGATCACAATGCCCAGATTCAGCACGTAGGGCGACGGCAGCAGCTTCGGAAGCATGGCCGTGGCCTGAATCGGTCTCGTGGCCGACGCAGCGCCCTCCGCCTTAAACGGCCCCAGGATTAAGTACTGCACCAGGTACTGGCCTACATAGTTGAACATAATGGTACTGATTACGACGTTGACATTGGCCTTCTGCTTTAAGAGGGCCGGGAAAAACGCCCAGACCATGCCGGCCAGCATGGATACGATCAGAACGAAGGGAATATTTAAGATCCCCGGCATCGGAAACAGGGTTCCCGCAATGCCCGCCGCAATCGCTCCCACAAGAAGCTGTCCCTCGGCGCCGATGTTGAATACCGTACATTTATAGGCCAGAGCTACCGCAAGTCCCGTGAGCAGAAGCGGAACCGATTTCGTCAGAGACTGGGTAAATGCCATCGGTGTGCCGAAGGCGCCCTGAATCAGCGCTTTATACGCCTCGATCGGATTGTTGCCGAACAGCCAGATGATAATTCCGCCTGTTATAATTGCCAGAACCAGCGCAATCAAGGAGATCAGAAAATTAAGGCCTACCTCCCGAAACTTTGCCGGCATCTGTTTTCCTGTTTTAACCTGCTGTCCCAACTTCTGTACCTCCTTTTCCTTTTACGGATCCGAGCATCATCATTCCCAGTTCCTGGCGCGTCACGCTCTGTGCGTCTACAACGTCGATGATCTCCCCCTTGAAGATAACCGCAATCCTGTCGCTGACCGAAAGAATCTCGTCCAGCTCCAGGGAGAAAAGAAGCACGCCTTTTCCCTTATCCCGCTGTTCCAGCAGTGTTTTCTGAACGAATTCCATGGCACCCACGTCCAGGCCGCGGGTGGGCTGGACCGCAATCAGCACATCCGGATCCCTGGAGGCCTCCCTCGCAATGATGATCTTCTGCTGGTTGCCTCCGGACAGCGTACCGGCGTTTACATCGACGCTGGCGCAGCGGATATCGAACTGCTCCTTCATTTCCTCCGCCGTGTCGTGGATCTTCTTAAAATTCAGCCAGATTCCATTTTTCGCAAACGCTTCATGGTACTGCAGGCCCAGAATCAGATTGTTGGCAATGCTGTATTCCAGAACCAGACCGTCCCTGTGCCTGTCCTCCGGGATCAGCCCCAGTCCGTGGTCCTTTCTGTCGCGGATTTTGTCCTTTGTGATGTCTTTCCCATTCATCACGACGCTGCCGCTGTCGGGCGTCAGCTTCCCGCATATGACATTTACCAGTTCCTCCTGGCCGTTGCCATCCACGCCTGCAATCCCGAGAACCTCGCCTTTTCTCAGCTCCAGATTGATTGATTTCAGTTTCTTAATTGTTTTGTCGACCGTATAGCTGACATCCCTTACCTCCAGGATGTTTTCCACCTTCTCAAACTGGCGGCGGCTGCGCCTTCCAAGGTTTACATCACGGCCCACCATCATTCTGGTCAGCTCGGCCGAATCAGTCTCCTTCTTTTCCACGGTTCCCACGACTTTTCCCAGCCGGATCACGGTGATCCGGTCGGATATCTTCATCACCTCCGCCAGCTTATGGCTGATGAAGATTATGGTCTTTCCTTTTTCCTTCAGCTTCAGCAGGATGTCGCAGAATTCATCGATCTCCTGCGGTGTAAGTACCGCCGTCGGCTCATCGAAAATGAGGATTTCCGCTTCCCGGTAGAGCACCTTTAAAATCTCCACACGCTGCTGTTCCGTAACGGATAAATCCGCCACCTTCTTGTTGGGATCGATCTTCAGTCCGTACTGCTCAGACAGCGCGCCGATCGTCTCCCCGGCCTTCTTCCGGTCCACCTTCAAGGCCGTGCCGATCTCCTGTCCGACGATGATATTCTCCGTCACCGTCAGTTTTGGGATCAGCATGAAATGCTGATGAACCATTCCGATCTTATGTCTGATGGAATCCTTGGAATTGCTGAATTTAACCGGTTCCCCACGGATCAGCAGCTCCCCCTCATCGGGCTGGTACAGCCCGTATAGGATGTTCATCAGCGTTGATTTTCCCGCTCCGTTTTCTCCGGCGAGCGTATGGATCTCTCCCTCTTCAAAGCTGATCGATATATGATCATTGGCAACGATTCCCGGGAACCGTTTCGTAATCCCCTTCAGTTCAATGATGCTCCCCACTTCAGGCACCTCCGTTCTCTGATTTTCGATACGCGGCTATTTCGCATACTGGTAAGTAAAGCTGTTAAACTCTTCTTCGTTGGAAGGAACCTTGATTTCTCCGGACTCTACCTTTGCAGTCAGATCGTCGATGGCACTTTTTACATCATCGGGAATCAGCTTTAACAGCTCTTCATTGTTAGTAAATAACAGCTTTACGCCGCCCTCCTTCAGGCCCAGGGACATCGGTACGCTCGTATCGAAGACGCCTGTCTCCTGGTATTCCTTCAGAATGGATAAAATAGCCTGGTCTGCCGGTTTTACTACGGAAGCGAGAATCTTATCCGGCATCTTGTCAAACTGTCCGTTGGCTGCGCCTAAACAGTACGTTCCTTCGCCTGCATCCTTGGCCGCATTGAAGACTCCCAGGTTGCATGCGCCGGAATACGTTCCGATGATATCCGCCCCCTTGTTGTACATGATCTTCGCAACCTCGCTGCCCTGTCCCACATCGGTGTAGCTGTTGGTAAATGCGGACTGAACCTCGCATTCCGGATTCACGGCCTTGACGCCTGCGGTAAATCCGAACTGATAGCGGTACTGCAGTGTCTCGCCAACGGCCATAACGGCGCCGACGTTGTTGGTCTTCGTCATCAGTCCTGAGAGCGCGCCGCCTAAGAATGCGGCTTCATTTTCACGGTAAGCAACCGACATGATGTTTCCGCCGCCGTCAATGGCTTCGGCCAGATACAGGAACTTGACCTCCGGGTTCTCAGCCGCCACTTCCAGCATTCCATCCTTATATTCGGAAGACGGTACCATGATGAAGTTGGCGCCCTGGCTGATCAGTGTGCGCAGGCTGTTTGCAGAGTCGGATATCTCCGGAACCTCCAGCGGAATTCCCTTCACGCCCAGCTCCTTCTCAGCCAGTTCCATTCCGGCGAGTACGTCATCGTTGTAGCTCTGTGTTCCAAACGCGCTGGCAATCATTCCGACCACCAGCTCTGATTTCTTATCCTGTGCGCCGTCCTCGGAGGCCGCCTCCGCTTTTCCGCCTGTTTCCGTCTTTTCTGCTGCCGCAGTTCCGCCTGTCGGCTGGCCGCTCTGACATCCGGTCAGAAGTGACAGTCCCATGCCTGCCGCCAGTAATGTTGAAACGATCCTTTTGTAATGTCTCATAATCTTTTCTCCTTCTCCTCTTATATAAATTATAAATGTTAATTACATTTTTCCCAATTTTACAAGTCTGCGCTTCATCTCTTCCATCTGCGCTTCATTTACTATCAGAACGCCGCCCTTCTGTACCGATAAAAGTCCCTCGTCTTTCAAGCTGTTGATCGAACGGTACAGCGTTCTCACGCTTACGCTGAGATCCGCGGCAATCACTCCGTGGCGCTCCCTGATTATGAGCTGCCTGTCCTTTCGGCTGGTCTCGCCTTCATTCCATTTGCTTTCAATGTATGCCATTAAATTGTTGGAGGCCTTTAAAAATACCAATCGGTCCATCCTCGTATGGTTTCTCTCCACCACTTTGGCGAGATCCCGAATGACCACCAGGGCCGCCTCTCCGTCCTCCCGGATTTCCTTTAAAAAGTAGTTGCAGTCAATGTAAAGGAGCAGACAGTTTTTTGCAGCAATAATCTGGGAATAGTACTCCTTATCGTTTGATACCAGCTGCGTGATCCCAATAAAAAACGGAGCGTTGACCGCCGCGAGCATATTGGTGTTTCCGTCTGTGGAAACGCGGGTGAAATGGGCCCCTCCCTTGACAACCATAATAATTGACTGAAGCTTATCCGTCGGCCGGACAATATCCTCTCCCTTCTTCACCGTCCGCATCGTGATACATGGATTTAAAAACCGGTCCAGTTCATGGGGTTTCACTGCCTGGTCCTGATTTTCTACGTATGCAACTCGAAAAAGCTCTCTCAGCTGACCAGATGTTTTTTCTGTCTTCATTTTCTGGCTTCCTTTCTGTACCTTTTGGGTCTGCATCATTATATCACAGCGAACTGCTCAATTTTTCTTGCTTTCTGTAGCTTTATCATACACGCCAGTCAATTTTACTGCTATGACACATGTCATACCTGAGCTATTTTTATATTTTGTATCTTTTTCGCCTCTATTTTTGTGCATTTTGTATATATTGAATGCTATATTTTTTATATGAGGTAAAATCTGGAAAATAGAAATTATCAGATTTGCGTAAAGTATATAAAAAAAGGGGACATTTCCACGCATAAACTGCGAGGAAATGTCCCCTTTTTTCTGTATATCCATGACTCATGTAAGCACAACATTCTGATATCCCATCTCGCCGGCCCATGCCGCCAGCTCCCGCATCACCCTGTCGTCAGGCTCCGACGCGCCGCTCAGCCTGCCCCTGACGCCGAAGGACCGGAACCGGATCAGCTTGACTCTTGCCGTGACCGGGCTTCCCATGAGACCGGCGATCCCTCTCAGCACTTCCTCGTAATCGCTTTCCCCGGAAAGACAGACGATGCGGATCTCCTCCAGTTTATTTTTCCTCCAGAGAAGCTCCAGATTTTTTTTAACAACGGCATTGTCTGCGCCCGTCAGCCTCCGGTAAACCTCTGGATCCCAGCTCTTCACGTCCAGCATCACGCCGTCGCTAAGCTCCAGCAGTTCCGGATAGAGGGAGAAATCCACCATCCCATTGCTGTCGATAAGACAGGACAAACCGGCTTCTTTGCAGAGGCCAAACAGCTCCTCTAAAAAATCCGGATAGAGGCAGCATTCTCCGCCGGATACCGTAATGCCGCGGATAAACGGCAGATTTCCGGATACCTCCTCAAAGACTTCCTCTGCGCTCATCTCCCGGATCTTCGGAGAGGCGTAATTCGGGCAGACGGCTATGCACCGGTCGCAGGAAACACATTTTTTCTCATCCCATGACACCGTTTTGCCATTCAGGGCCAGTGCTCCCGCCGGACATTCGTCCACGCAGATACCGCATCCTGTGCATAACTTCTGCGTTTCCGGGTTATGACAGTACGCGCAGGAAATGTTGCAGCCCTGAAGAAACACGGCGGTCCGGTTACCCGGGCCGTCTACCACACTGACCTGGATGATCTTATTGACCGGGGCTTTCACGCCATACGCTCCTTTCGCATCTCCAGGTGATTGGTGTCGTAATTCTTACTGCCAAGCACGGTGGTGTTTTGAAGAACGACGTCGTGGTTCCTGTATTTTTCCATCTCGCTGCGCTTCACAAGGAAGCCGGTGATCCGGACCAGATCACTGTCGGACGCGTAAAAGCTCATGTATTTGACGCCCAGCTGGAATGCCCCCTTCACAATGTCCACCAGCGCTCCCGGATTCTTCCTGGCCGTGACGGCAAAGGGGAAGATATCGCCCACTCCTGTCGGGAAGTATTCGTGGAATCTGGCGCTGTGACGCAGGTGATCCAGCAGGTTCTCCGGCTCATCTCCCACAGGAATGCGCACGCCGGAGGTGATTCCCTTGTCGCTGTCTAAGCCGACCTGGGCGTGAAGAAGGAAATGGCCCTGGCCAATCTCCGAATAAACAGCCGGAAAATCCGCCGCGAACTTCCGAATGATCTCCATGATCTGCAGTCCCAGTTCATCTGCTTTTTCACTGTGTCCGTACCGATCTCCCGTGTCAGCCATCAGAGCGTTGACACATTCCGCCAGTCCGGTCACGCCGAACATGCCCACGAATTTTTCCCGTTCAATCAGCCCTTCCCGCACCAGGAACGACGACTCGAAAAAGCCGGAGCGCTCCACGAGGAACTTCACCCGCTCATTCATATAGTTTCCCACCGCCTCCAGGCAGTCTGGGAGCAGTTCCTGTAAGAACTGGTCGACGGACTCCGCGCTCTTGACCAGCTCAGTCAGTGTAATCCTGGACAGCGTGTAGGCGCCGCCGCCAACCGGAAGAATGTTATAGCAGCTGGAAATCCCGTATTCACAGGGGTAGGTGGTGCGGTTGTCTGCATCGTTGCAGATCGCCGGATTGGCGCAGGTAAGGGAGGTGGCGACGGCCAGCTCCGCATACTCATCCGGGGTGACCTCCGGATCGTACTTTAAGGTCAGGTTCGGAACAGTATTCTGAAGCTCCTTTTCCAGCTCCAGAATTATGCGCCCCGCCCTGGTCGGTCTCGATCCCAGATTACCATGACAGAAGCTGTCTGTAATCGTCCTGTCCAGAAAGATCAGAAACAGCCTCAATTTTTCCTTCACCACATCGTCCGCCATCCCCTCGATAAACGGCTCGATCATAGTGTCCAGCTCTCCCAGATATACGGGAAATCCCGTGATGGAGGGCACATGATGATAGAGGATCTGAAGTCCCGTAAGAAGCTCGTCAAACGTCTTCGGAGGCTCTATCCGCAGGAATTCGCTCCCCTGTTTCACAAATTTCTTATAGTCCGGCATGATATACCTTGGGCGGTAGGGCGCATGTCCCTCAAACAAATCATTCAGCGCACCCGTCTCAAAATACTGCCTGGTCTTCGGCGGAATATCCAGTACGGAAAGGCTGTCTTCCGCTTCCTTCGCCAGTGAAAATACCTTCTGCTCATACGTTAATTCTTTGGATGTGAGCACATCCAGTACCTGGTTCTGTTCCATATGATCCTGTCCTTTCTTAAAGCTTCTGATTGTTTTCAAACGTTCCACTGATTCGATAGGATCATTAAACCATTGCCAAACCGGCGGTAATATAACAGGTGTCACGATATAACGGGATTCGCCGAAAAATGAAAAACGGCCCTCCGCTCCCGCAATGGGATACGAAGGACCGTTTCAGTCCGTCTCTATTTTTCCGGCACCAGGAGAATCTCCTCTTCCTCGCGCACGAAAAGCGCTCTGTGATTCCTGTCAAATTCCGTGATATGGCGGATAAAGAATTTGGAAATGCCGCCTACCAGGAAGGCCGCGGCCACTGTGCCTTCTCTGATCCCTTCCACATGTCCCAGACACAGAACGGAAAGGAGAACGGCCGTAAGGACAAGGCTCATATCAAAGCATGTCTTTACAATGCCAAAATCCCAGTTTTTCCTGCGTGATACCGCGCGGACGAGGCCTTCTCCCGGAAGAATCAGCACATCGGGCACTACCTCCAGCGCTACCCCCAGTCCCAGGGCCGCACATCCGGCGAGAAGCAGAAGGACCTTCTGTACATAGAACACCGGAGTCCAGAATGACAGCACCCACATCCAGCCGTCGATACAGGCGGAAAAGATCAGCGTAGCCGGAAGCTGCAGCAGCTGTATCTTTTTAAAGCTGCGCCCCAGTACGAGGCACTCGAAAAGAAACAGGGTACTGTTTACCGCCAGTACGAAGACTCCCAGGCTGTAAGGAAAGATAAACGTCAGGACATAGGACGGACTCGTAATCGGAGACGTCCCAAGCTCCGCCTTTGTGATCATGCTGATTCCTAAAGCGGCCACAATCATTCCATACAAAAACATCCGGTACTTTTTCATTATCACGTGATGATCCATGCGCGCATCTCTCCTAAAAATTATTTTTGCCTTCTAATTTATTTTGTTATTTTATCATAACACGAAAAAATGCACACTTCAATGGACATTGTAGCTTAACATAGGACTGAAAAATCATCACATTGCACAAAAATATTTTAGATTACCTAAAAATATTTTAGGTTCGGGTCGCAAGGCTTTCCTTCTGCGTTTTACCTCAAACGTCCCGCTCCGGCAGATTCACAGTGAAACGTCTGTCTCGATAATCCGGGAATACCGGATCAGCGGATACTCGCCGTCGTGGCTTCCGAACGGCTCTCCCGTCTCCTTATCCCGTCCCGTCAGAATCCGGTTTACCCCTGCTCCGGCCAGAATCCGGACCAGCTCCGTTTCCTCTTCCTCCAGGCAGACCAGCCTCGCGGTCTGAAGCCGCCCCCGGTCCTTTCTCAGGATCTTTACGAGTTTCTCCCTGTTCATCGGCTTCACCCAGCAGCTGCCGTACATCAGCGACAGCTGAAGTCCCGGCTCCTCCGACAGGGTGACGCTGACGCCGCGTCCCCGGAAGATGCGTTCCCCCGTCATGGCGGACTCCAGTTCCTTCTGGTAGATCCGGATGGTGCTGCATCCCCGGAATCCCACTTCTTTATTCCCATACTCCTCATAGGAGAATGTTCCAGCAGCCTCAAGAAACGGCGGCTGAAATCCACGGCCTCCCGCCCCTCTGCCTCCACATAGATTCCCTGGCAGGAGCTGCACAGCAGCTGGCTGGTCCGTACCATGTGATCCGTGATGGCCTGCAGCGCTTCCCCGTTGCTGCGGCCCGCTTCGGTGACATAGGCAAAACTGATCCGGTGCCCCCACTCGATCAGCTTCGTCCCCGCGGGAGCCAGGCTCCGGATTCCCCGGATGGCCTCGTCGCCGCCCCACGTGCACACGCCGTCGGAGAGCGTTAAGAGCTTTAAGAGCCTCGCCCAATCCCCGGAGGGAATCCGAAAGGTATAGATATAGTCCGCCAGCACGGGCTCGATACGGATCAGCTCCTGAAGCAGAAACACCGAAAGCCCGTCGTCTTCGGAAGAGAGCTTCAGGAGATTGATGTTGCCGGCCAGAAGGCCCTCCAGCACGCTGTAGGCTCCGATTCCGGTCATATTACCGGCAGTCACGTGCATGAGGACGCCCAGAGGCATGAGAAAACGGTTCTGAAGGCCCAAAAGCTCTGTCTTTACCCTTCTCTCCAGCGTATCCTCCCGCAGGAAAGAAGCCGCCTGACAGATTCTCTCTCTCGTCAGAAGCTTCTCCAGCCCGCGCGCCCGGATCTCGCCGTCATACGCGCCTCCGGTCAAGAGTCCGGCTAACCGGCCGCAGGCTCTCATTACCACGGTTCTGGAGAGAGGGGGCTTCTCCAGTGCGGCCGCTGTCTTTTTTTCCAGATCAATGGAATGCACTACGTCCCACCTCCTTTAACAGTTCTCCCGCACCGGCCGCGCAGGTCCGGATATCGGGGACACCGGTCCTGCCGATGATCTCCAGGTACGGCGCCTCCATTCCGCAGCCGCATTCACAGCCGCGGTGCAGGACGCCCAGATCATCGGTCAGTATGCTCACCAGAGGGATACTTTCAACCAGCGGACTGATTAGATTAACCAGTCCCGCCTTTCCATAGCCGACTGGTTCCAGCGTATCCACATCCCGGATGACGACGCGGCTCGTGGCGGGAACATGGAAATGGTGGTTCGGACAGTCACAGTATACGCCCGGATGCTCTACCGCTCCGAAAAACTCCCGGAAATGACTCTCCGACACACCGAGATGCCTCTCACACAGCCGGTATAGTTCCGTCTTGTCCACCGTCTCTTTGTAAAACTGCTTCCAGCCGCCGCCGACCATAATCATGGAATGCCTGGGCAGGCGGAGAAAGATTTCGCTTCGCTCCATCTCCTTTAACAGGAAATAGAGGTATGCCGGAAAGCCGATAATCCTTACCGGAGCCCTTCCTCCGCTATAACGCCGGAGGGCTACCATCAGCCCCTTAAAATCGGGCCGATATCCGTTCTTTCCCTTTCGCAGCGCATACCGCCGGCTGAGCGCCGGGGCAAACATCGTGCTGAGCCGCTGGGTCTTGCTGATCGCCGTCTGATTGTCCTTTCCGGGCGGAAACCCCAGAATTACATAACGGGCAGGACGCATGGAAAACAGCCCGTGGCGGGCGATGACCCGGCATGCGGCGATTCCACCGAAGAAAAGGCTCTTTTTGTCAAATCCGATATGGCTCTTCACTCCCTTTGTCCCCGAGGAGGTGGCCTTTACCACCATGGCGGATTCCGGCATGGAATGCAGATCGTGGTACTTAAAAAACAGGGTCGGAATGCACGGCACCTCCCCCACATCCGTCACCCGTTTTCCATCCTCCCGCGAGAATCCCCGGCTCTCCAGAATCCGCCTGTAATCTTCGCACTTTAAGAGATGGCAGTCCACATTCCTGCGGACTGCCTCCATAAAAGCTCTGTCATTCTGTTTATGATCATAGATATCCCTGCAAAAACACAGCTTAAATCTGTAATCCATCCTTTTACTCCCGTCGTTCTATTCGGTCCACTCCGGGAACCACTGGCCTTCATTCGATATAAATCCCGCAAATACCCGGGGCTCTCCCGCGGAATTCTGAGCCACATGACCGCGGCAGTGAAGTTTGATCCACTGGCCCTTCCGGTTTCTCGCCCTGTATTCGACCTCATGGCTCACGGTCCGCCCGTCGCTGATCGCCTGGTTCGATTCCCAGAACCGCTCCCAGTCGGCCGGATGGATGATGGAGCGCCAGATATCGGCTGCATTCTGAATCACCTCACCCGGAAATGCGAACTCCTCCACCAGCTTCCTGCTGTAACGGAAGGTATTGGTCGCCATGTCGCACACGTAGAGATAGTTGTCCGTACTCTCCACCAGCGCGTCATAGAGGTACTGCTGGTCGTAGTCAAACGCCTCCGGCTTTAAAAGCCGCCACTGGGCCTCCGCTGCCGCCAGCACCGACTCCTTCCCCTGCTGCATGTGATACTGGCGCTTCTGCTCGTACATGCGCTCGTCCACTTCCCGAAGGATATCCGTCACACTCATGGTATGCTCCGGCCCCAGCTCCAGAATTCCCGTACAGAAGCTCAGTTCATAAGGAATCCGGTCCTGTCTGCGGACAGCCAGCAGTCTCTCTTCCACCAGCTTGATCGTTTCAGCGGCTTCCTGCTCCGTCTTCCCTGCAAACGTTACGAGAAATTCATCTCCGCTCAAGCGGCATGCAAAATCCTCTCCGGTCAGAACGCTCTTCACCGTGTTGGCAATGACCCGCAGAAGATTATCCCCCTCCCGGTGCCCGTACGTATCATTAACTTTCTTCAGGGAATTGACGTCATACATACAGACCGTCAGAATCGTCTCCTGATGCCGCGCCGCATCCAGCATCTCTGCCAGCCGGTTCTTCCCGCCTCTCCGGTTGAGAAGGCCGGTCAGATCATCCGTGCTGGCCTCCTTCGACAGTTTTTTGGAAGCCGTAATATCCAGAGAATGCTGAAAATGAACGGTGGAGCCGTCCGTCCATTTCATCAGGCTGTCGTAGTTATCGTAGTAGCGGCCCGTCAGAGTGTTAAACTCCTCCCACCGCCGGTAAACGCCTTCCTCTCCGGACTCCGTCAGCCTCTGTACCGGACAGCCGGGGCATCTTCCCCTGCTTCCCTTCTGAAGAATCTGCCAGCATACCTTGCCCACCGGATTTTCCAGGCCAAACGCTTCCTGCATCGTTTTGTTCATGAACAGAATCCGGTCCGTGTGGATATCGGTCACGTACAGATTCGCCTGCATACGGCCCATCATGGTATTGTATACCCAGTTCTGCAGCATATAGTCTTCATACAGGTTCTTATTGGCAAATGTCACCGCGATAATGGACAGCAGGAACCGGAGTATGGGCAGTTCCCGGTCCGTCCAGTCGCCCTCCCCGGATTTTTTACCAAATACCGCAAATCCCACAAACCGTATATTATTGCAGATCGGCAAAATCGTCAGACAACCTTCCGGCACCGTAAAAGGTGTGAGCGCCTTTAAAAAGGCCTCCAGCTCCTCACCGGAAAGCTTCTCCCGCGTATTCCAGCTTTCCACCAGCTGCGGAAGCCACTGTCTCATGACCGCCTCCGCACCGGTATCCCCGCCTTTTCCGCTTCTCCAGGAGCCAACTTCCTTATAACGCATCTGATTGTCCAGGCGGACTAAGAGTACCGAATCGGCATGCATCAGATGATTGATATAGTCAGCCAGATTCTCCGCAGTTTCCTGCACAGAATTGGCATCCATCAACAGCGTCTGAACAGAAAGTTCAGGCCGGTAAAAAACCTCCATGGGATCTCCCCCCTTTCCGGAATTATTGTGCCGCTTGTTCTCCGTTTTCCGGATAATCAAAGATATAATACTCGTATGCGTTGACTACTCTGGTTTTCCCGTATGTATCCTCGCGTTTGAACCCTCCGCCGTAGTTGGCGTGAACATGGCCGTGGATAAAATACTTCGGCATATACTTGTCCATCAGATCCTTAAAGCATTCAAACCCCTGGTGGGGCAGATCCTGCATATCGTTAATCTGATATGCAGGCGCGTGAGACACCAGAATGTCAAACCCTTTGTTCTTCTTTAACTTCCACCAGAGCTTTTTGATTCTCCGCTCCATCCTTCTTTCCGTATACTGGTTGTCGGCTCCCGGAATATACTCCATGGAACCTCCCAGGCCCAGAATCCGCACGCCGCGGAACACGAAGATGTCATCCTCGATGCAGACACAGCCTTCCGGCGGCCGCTCCTCGTAATGCCCGTCGTGATTGCCTTTCACATACAGAAGCGGCGCATGGGAGAAGGTGGCAAAAAAAGTCAGATAGGAGGCCTTCAAATCCCCACATGATATAATTAAGTCCACCCCTTTGATCTTCTCGGGTGAGAAGTACTCGTAAAGGGATTTTGACTCCTCATCAGCCAGTACCAGAATCTTCAAACTATTATTCCTCCATCACCGCATTGTCGTATATCGTCAGTCCCTGCAGCCTTACCAGAGACTGTGCTTCCTCTGTGAGCTCATCGAACTCAGGAAGCTTACCCACCACGTTTTCAGCCAGCCAGTTCATCGTGATGATCTCTTCGGGAGAGAGCCTCTCCTCCTCCTCGCACTGAACCGTTCCATCCTGGGAATAGATCGTTCCCACAAACGGCTGGAAGCTTCCGCTCCGGATCGAGTTCTTCAGGAACGTGATCAGCCGGTTGGTGCCGTGCGGCAGATTCTGAGAGCAGATGACGTCGATGACATCGGCGGACATTCCCCACCAGTAGTTGATGGCCTGCTTTCCCTTCATCTCCTTTACATCGGAACCGCCGCGGCAGGTGATATTCACGATCTTCTCGTAGAATTTGCCCCAGTGCCAGATCGGCGACGCCAGATTCCGGAGTTCTCCGTCCGCTTCTTTTTTATATAAACCGTATTCTCTCGATGCAGTCTTAGGCGTAATCATGTCTTCTCCGGAGATGAACGTGATTCCTTCCTTTTCCAGTTCCTCGCGGGCATTCCTGTCTTTTACCCTCGCCCATTCCAGATGAACCTTGACATAGGGATTAATCATACGCGCACCGAGTGCAAAGGCGTTGATATTGGCGATCGTTCCGTAGATCGGGTAGTCCGCGATATACCCCAGCTTATCGCACTGTGCCATGGAAGCGGCCAGCGCGCCCATTAAGAATTTCGACTCGTACATTCTGGCATAGTAGGTGCAGACGGAGGAGTACGACATGTTGACGGAACAGTTGAAAATCTTTACCTCCGGATGCTCGATAGCCGCCTTGACGCTTAAACCGATCATCTGGGAGGCCGTCGTAAAGATCATGTTGCATCTGGCCGCAATCGCCAGATCGATGGCGTTGGCAATCTCCGCATCCGTATCGGCCTCGAAGAATGCGACCGTCTTTAAGCGCCCCTCAAATGCCTGCTCCAGGTACATACGCCCCAGCTCATGGCCATAGGTCCAGCTGGAGGTCTCCGCGGTCTTCGCGTGAATAAATGCGATCTTCAGCATCTCCGGCTCGATGTTCTGGGATGGGCGGAGCCAGTTGATGATCTTTAACGGGCTGTTATCCGGCTCTTCCACCTCCTCCGGCTGCTCTACCAGGGCGATCTTGCTGCCTCTGGAGGTCAGGAGAAGTTCATCCTTAATCTTCGTCAAATCCTTTGTGATCTCGCCCTCTGTCTTCAGCTTCACCACATCGTAGCCGAACAGCTCGACATAGACAAGGAAGGCGTCAGAACACGTCATCTCATAGGAATTCCCGCCAAACGCGCGGAACGCCTTGGAAAACTGGTCGTAGGCGGATTTAAAGTAGATCCTGTCGTCCTCGCTCCACACCTCTTCCGGGGCCTTTCCCATGGCCTTTAACAGGCGGTCGTAGCTGCCCTCCTGGCTGAACCAGACATCACAGTTAAAGGAGACCTGGTAAAACTCCAGGAATTCATAATAGAGGCGGTTGTCGAGGTCATCCGTTCTCTTGGGAATCAGGCGCGTCACCGAAGCCGTAATGCTGAACGCGCCCACATATTTAAGCACGCTGACACGCTTGTTGCCCTCCTGTACATAATACTGGTTCATGAACTCATACGCAACGATGGGGTCATGAATCCCTTCTTCTATCTGATGGTCGTATAAATACGCCCATTTTGCTCCAAACTCCGATTTTTCTGCCAGCAGAGGCATAAAATTATTGGCAAAGGCACTGGTTCTGCCTTTTGTTTTCGTTCCCACGATCTTATCAAGCGGGACGTCCATGAGTCCCAGATTCACTTCTGAAATAATATCTGTGTAGGAAAGTATGTCATCCAGCACCGGAAGATAAGGATACTCTCCCTTTGCTACGGAAACCTGATACTGTTTTCTTCCTTTTTTCAAAGCACCTGAATAGTCATAAAGCGCCATAACCGATTCTCCTCTCAGTTTTCCTCTTATTGTATGTTCGTCTTCTACAGTATACCACAAACAATAAATTCGTGAAAGACCTCATTCCGTGTTTGGGCATGCATTCACATCTGTTTCGCAAAGACAAAAGACGCCGTCCGCGCCCCCAAAAACCACGGCTTTCTCCCGTGGGATCTTCAGGACGCAGACTGCGTCTCATATTATAGGTTTCTTATCTTGAAATCACGTTCCAGTTCCCGTTTCTGGTCCTTTTTCGCGATATCTTCCCTCTTGTCGTAGAGCTTCTTACCGCGGGCCAGGCCGATCTCCAGCTTCACCAGGCTGCCCTTAAAGTAAACCTGGAGGGGCACGATGGTATAGCCCTTGATCGCGATCTTGGAATCCAGCTTGCTGATCTCCGCCCGGTGCATCAGCAGCTTTCTAGGTCTTAAGGGATCTTTATTGAAGATATTTCCCTTTTCATATGGATTGATGTTCATGCCGTACACCCATACTTCCCCCTTGTCGATTCTCACAAAGGCTTCCTTGATGCTGCATTTGCCCATCCGGATGGACTTCACTTCCGTGCCGGCCAGCTCGATGCCGGTCTCGTATTTCTCATCGATAAAATAATCATGGTATGCCTTTTTGTTGTTGGCAACCAGTTTGAAACTCTCTTTCCCCATCCTTTTATCCTCCTGTTATTCCTCCGCAGCGGGAATAAAGTCGATCGTCCTGGCCAGCTTATCCGTTCCCGTGACCATGACGCGGATCGGCTGACCGAGTTTGTATACCTTCCTCGTCATATCGCCGATCAATTCTAAATGCTCTTCATCAAAATGGTAATAGTCGTCCTTTAACTCGCTTACCCGGATCAGGCCTTCCACCGTATTGGGAAGCTCCACGTAGAGTCCCCAGTTTGTGACTCCCGATATGACGCCGTCGAATACCTCGCCGATATGGCCCGCCATATACTCGCACTTCTTCATCTTCACGGTTTCGCGCTCCGCTTCATCTGCCCGCCGCTCCATGGCGGAGGTCTGGACCGATACGCCGGTCAGAAGCTTATCGTAATGGGCCGTTCTCTTCTCGCTCAGCCCGCCTCGCAGGTTCTCCTTGATGATCCTGTGAATCTGTAAATCCGGATACCGCCGGATGGGTGAGGTAAAGTGGGTATAATACTTGGCGGCCAGGCCGAAATGGCCCGTATTCACCACCGTATACTTGGCCTGCTTCATGGAACGCAGCGCCAGACGACTGATCAGCGCCTCCTCCGGTGTATCCTCCGCCTTCACCAGAAGCTTCTGGACCTCTTTCGGATAGACCTCTCCGTTATGGAACCGGATGGAGTAGCCGAAGTTATTGATAAAGGTGGCCAGACTCTTCATCTTCTCCGGGTCGGGATTATCATGGGTCCGGTACAGGAACGGGAGCGCCTGCCAGAAATAGTCCTCCGCCACAGTCTCATTAGCGATGAGCATGAAATCCTCGATAATCTTCGTCGCCGCGTTCCGCTCATACGGCTTGATCTCCAGTGGTTTTCCGTTTTTGTCCAGAATCACCTTGGTCTCCGGGAAGTCGAAGTCGATCGATCCCCTCGTCTTCCGCTTCTCCCTCAGGATATCGGCCAGCTCCTTCATAAGCAGGAACATGGGGACAAACTCCTCGTATTCCTTCATCATCGCCTCATCACGGTCTGTCACGACCGCGTTTACCGCCGTGTAGGTCATACGCCTGTCCACGTTGATGAGCGTCTCTGCGATCCGGTGCCCGGTCACATTGCCCGCTTCGTCGATCTCCATGATACAGCTGAGGGCCAGGCGGTCCTCCCCCTGATTTAAGGAGCAAATTCCGTTGGACAGCTTATGGGGAAGCATGGGAATCACCCGGTCCACCAGATAGACGCTGGTTCCCCTCTTAAGCGCCTCCTCATCCAACGGGCTGTTCTCCGTCACATAGTGGCTGACATCCGCAATGTGGACGCCCAATGTATACACACCGTTCTCCTTCGATACGGAAATCGCGTCATCCAGATCCTTCGCATCCTCGCCGTCGATGGTGACGGTCTGCAGGCTGCGCAGGTCCAGTCTGCCTTCCCGCTCGCGATCCGTGACCTCGTCGGAGACCATTTCCACCTGATCCATCACCTCGTCAGGGAATTCCTCCGGAAGACCATACGCCTTCACGATGGATATGATGTCCGTTCCCGGATCGTTTACATGGCCTAAAATCTCCGTGATCATGCCCTCCGGCTTCTTCTGGCTTCCGCCGAAGTCCGTAAGCACGGCTACCACCTTGTGACCGGTCACGGCCCCCATATCCTTTCCCTGAGGAATGAATATGTCCTTACCAATCTTCTGGTTGTCCGGAATGACAAATCCAAAGTTCTTATTTTTCTGGTAGTATCCGATCACGGTCCGGTTCGCGTGCTCCAGAACGCGCAGGACACGTCCTTCGGCCCGTCTTGAGCCCTCGCCCTCTGTCTCGATGGTAATCTGCACGGTATCGCCGTTCATGGCGTCAGCCGTCTTATCCTCGGGTATAAAGACGTCCTGCTCCCGTCCTTCTACGGTCACAAAGCCAAAGCCCCTCGGATGGCCGCTGAACGTACCGGTTATGGAGCCGATATCCGGCTTGCCGTACTTTCCTTTTTTGGAAATGCCGATCTTTCCCTCAGACAGCAGTGCATCCAGCACTTCCTTCAGCTCTTCTCTCTGCCCCTTCGGCACATCGAGAAGAATCGCCATCTCCTTCAGCTTCATCGGAACGTAGGCCGGTTCTTCCACCAGCTGTAATATCATGTTCTTTCTCTGTGTCAGTTGTTCCTCTGTCATAATTTCCTCGTTTTCTGTTTTACGCTGCGGTTCCCTCTGCTTTTATCATTATGCCCGGAAGGAACGTAAATAGTCCGGCCGCCGGACTCCCGCGCCGGAAGGCACTTGCTTCACCGGATAAATTTTCCTGTGAAACAAAAACACCCTTGCCGCCTAACCACAAGAGTGTTTAATCTTTACAGTATATTCAGATTCAATACTAACGCGAGAACGAAAAACAGAATCGCTCCGTATCTTGTAAATTTCTCCAGTTTACCTTCCATGGAACGGCCTTTGTTTCTTCCCCAGTAAGTATCCGCCATACCGCCGATGGAACCCAAGCCCTGTGTCTTTCCTTCCTGCAGCAAAATAATTGCAGATAATGCTATACATATGATAACAAATATGATTGATAAAATCGTTCTGATCATGTCCCTTTTCCACCTCCTATAGTCAAACATGGTAATCATATCATATTTTTTCCATAAATACAACTGCATTTTTTGTATTTTTATATTCTTACTTTCATCCACTCTTCGATTCTCAGAAGCTCGTTGTATTTCGATGTCCGCTCCGACCGGCACGGCGCGCCCGCCCTGATCCAGTCTGCGTTTACAGCCGCGGCAAAGTCGGCAGCGTACGGATCCTCCGTCTCACCGTATCCCTGGGACACGGCTAATTTCAGCCCGTTTCTTTTGGCCAGATCCGCCATCTCCATGGCCGCCGTCACACTCTTTGCTCCACACATGGAAATGCCTGCTGCGTTTTCCTCCACACCGTCCCAGTCTGCCAGGCAGGCCCAGTCTCTTTCTCCCGGCTTTAAGCAGCCCGGTTCCCGGTTTTTGTGCTGCCCGATAAATACAGCCCGGTTTCCCAGCATCTTGGTCAGCATGCCCCATCCGCCGGCATCCGCCTCCGCCAGCCCGTCGAACACGGCGCAGACCGGATATCCGTCCAGCAAACGAATATAGAAACCGATCATATCATTTCTGTCCCGCTCGACCGGTACGCCTGTCATACGGCTTTCCCCTTTAAACTGATAGAACCCGGTACCTTCATCGAAGAGTGATTCCGCGCCTGCGCCGATGGCCAGACACATATCTTTCCCCGGCTCATAGCCGCACAGCATCATGGCCTCCATGATATATTCCAGAGCCTCCTCCGAATTTCTCAAATCCGGTACAAAACCGCCGTCGTCTCCCACCCCGGTCTGATATCCCGAGATGGTGAGAAGCCGTTTTAATGCCTGGTATACCTCCATGCATTTTTCGGCGCCTTCGCCAAAGGAGGCGGCGCCCACAGGGACTACCATATAGGATTCCAGATCGAGTGAGTTGTTCCTTCCGTATCTCCCGCCGCTGATCATCGTCATCATGGGGACCGGGAGGCGTCCAGGCGCCGTTCCGCCCAGATACCGGTAAAGCGGCATCCCCAGGCCGGCCGCCGCTGCCCTGGAAACCGCCATGGATACCGCAGTTAAGAAACCGCCGCATTTCCTGATTCCGCAGGAAGAAGCGCCCTCCTCCAGCAGCTTGTCAATGCCTCTCTGGTCTGACGCGTCCTCAAACAGTACACATTCCGACAGTATCTCCATGACCCGGTCCGTGTCTTCGCTGTCCTCGCAGAGCGCTACCATGGCGCGGCCCCGGGCGCCGTTTTCCAGCTCCACTTCCGCCTCCACGGCCGGCAATCCCTCTGAGTCCAGCATTCTGCGCCCGGTCACCTCTATAATTTCAAGTCCTTCCGCCATAACGTATTCCTCCTTACAAAACAATCCATTTTCTGTAAGGATGAACACAACTCCGGCACTTTATACCCGGTGATGCAAGAATATACGATCGTTTATGCTCTCAGTTCAATTCCAAGCGCCTGCAGACCATTTAATATTTTATTCATGACCGCGCCGACTTCCTTGTCCTCCAGCGTGTGGTCCTTCGCACGGAAGGTGATGGAGTAGGCCACAGACTTAAAGCCTGCGAGGATCTGAGCGCCCTCGTAGATGTCGAACAGCTGGTAGCTCTCGAGAAGCTTTCCGCCGCGCTGCTCAATCACGTCTTCGATCTGACCCACCAGCACGTCCTTCGGCACCACCATGCTGATATCTCTGGATACAGCCGGATACTTCGCGATGCCTGTATACTTGCGGTCGAATGTGGTGAACGGAATCATAGACGGCATATCGATCACAGCCACATACGTTCTCTCACCGATTTTATAGTTATCCGCCACATCCGGATGAATCTCGCCTAAATAGCCTACCGTAACTCCGTCGTAGACGATATCGGCCTGTCTGCCCGGATGAAGGAAGCTCTTTTTGTCCTCCGGAGAATAGTGCGGTTTCTTGTGCATACCGGCTTTGTCGAAGAATTCCTCAACCACGCCCTTCATGTCATAGAAATCACCGTCGCCGTACATTCCCAGTGTAAACTGCATCCGCTCGTCAGGCAGTTCTGTCAGCGGAAGAGACTTCGGAAGATAAATATTTGCCAGTTCGTATAAACGGACATTTTTATTTCTGCGGTTGTAGTTTGTCGATAAGGAGTTCAACATACCGTGCAGCGGAGAGGTTCTCATGATGCTGAAATCCTCGCCCAGCGGATTTAAGATTCCCACCGTCTTACGAAGCGGGCTGTCCTCCGGAAGCTTCAGTCTGTCAAATACCTTCGGGCTCTCGAAGGAATACGTCATGCCCTGGGAGAATCCGCAGAACTCCGCAACCTCTCTGGCCACCTCTTCCACACGCAGCTTATACGATAATTTTCCGGTCGTGGCCTCTCCTGACGGAAGCGTCACCGGGATCTTGTCATAGCCGTAATATCTGGCCACTTCTTCTGCCATGTCGGCCATGCAGTTTAAATCCTGACGGAAGGTTGGAACGATAATCTCACGCCTATCGGCGTCATATCCCAGATCCAGCTTCTTAAAGTAGCCCAGCATGGTTTCTTCGGAGACATCCGTTCCCAGAAGCCGGTTCATCTTCTCCGGCTCAAATGGAATTCTCTTTTCCGTTTTCTTTTCCGGATAGATGTCGATCATGCCGCCAACGACCTCACCGGCGCCCAGCTCCTCGATCAGCTGGCAGGCGCGGTTTACCGCCTCCTCGGCGTTGTTGGGATCAAGACCCTTTTCGTATTTTCCGGAAGCGTCGGTACGGAGTCCGACCTTCTTTGCGGAGAGACGGATGTTGGTGCCGTCGAAGCATGCGGATTCAAATACCATGTTCTTCACATCATCGGTGATCTTGGAGTTTTCACCGCCCATGATACCTGCGATGCCGACTTCCTTTTCCCCGTCGTTGATCATCAGAATCGTGCTGTCCAGCTTTCTCTCCTGACCATCCAGGGTCTGGAATACGTCGCCGTCCTTTGCACATTTGACAATAATCTCATGGCCTGCCAGCAGGTCATAATCGAACGCGTGCATGGGCTGGCCGTATTCTTCCATTACGTAGTTGGTGATATCCACGATATTGTTGATCGGGCGGATTCCACAGGCGGCCAGACGTCTCTGCATCCAGGATGGTGACGGAGCGAGCCTGATATTTTTCACCATTCTCGCACAGTAACGCGGGCAGAGATGGCTGTCTTCCACGGATACCTTTAAATAGCTGTTGATGTCCTCGTCGTTTCCAGTGGCCGTAACAACCGGAGGATGGAATGGCTTGTCAAAGGTAGCCGCTGCCTCTCTGGCAATGCCGATTACGCTGTAGCAGTCCACACGGTTGGAGGTAATTTCATACTCGAATACGGTGTCACGCAGGCCCAGCACCTCGATTGCATCTGCGCCTTCCTCTGTGTCTGCAGGAAGGATGTAGATGCCGCTCTCCGGAGCATTCGGATACATTTCTTTAGAGGAACCCAGTTCCTCGATGGAGCAAAGCATGCCGTTTGACTCAATACCGCGAAGCTTGCCCTTTTTAATCGCCACGCCGTTCTCTGGAAGAGGGCCGCCGTCATGGCCTCCCGCTACCTTTCCGCCGTCCAAAACCACCGGAACCTTATCGCCTTCCTTAACATTTGGTGCGCCGGTCACGATCTGAATGGTCTCCGCGCCGATATTCACCTGGCAGATGATCAGTTTGTCCGCATCCGGATGGCGTTCGATCCGGTCAATCCTGCCGACTACGATCTTCTCCAGGTTTTTGTCGAGGCGTTCAAAGCCTTCTACTTTCGTTCCGCTTAATGTCATCGCATCTGTATATTCCTGGTCGCTGACATCTAAGTCCGGAACATATGCTTTAATCCATGATAATGGTGTATTCATCTTTTTTCCCTTCCTTTCCCTAGAACTGTCTTAAGAACCGAATGTCATTTTCATATAACAGTCTCATATCATCGATCTCGTACTTCAAAAGTGCGATACGCTCAAGGCCGACACCGAAGGCGAAGCCGGAATACTCGTCCGGGTCAATGCCGCTCATGCGGAGAACGTTGGGATGCACCATGCCGCATCCTAAGATCTCGATCCAGCCGGAGCCCTTACAGAACCGACAGCCGCTGCCGCCGCATTTAAAGCAGGTTACATCCACCTCGGCGCTGGGCTCTGTGAATGGGAAATGATGGGGACGGAATTTTACTTTTGTCTCCGGTCCGAACAGTTCCTTTGCAAAATCTGCCAGCGTTCCCTTTAAATCGGCAAACGTAATGTTCTTGTCGATCACCAGGCCTTCAATCTGATGGAAGGATGGGGAATGGGTCGCATCCACCTCATCGGAACGGAATACGCGTCCCGGGGCGATCATACGGATCGGCAGCTTGCCCTGCTCCATGGTGCGGACCTGTACCGGGGATGTCTGGCTTCTCAAAACGATGGATTCGTTAATATAGAAGGTATCCTGCTCGTCTCTGGCCGGATGGTTCTTCGGAATGTTCAGTTTTTCGAAATTATATAAATCATACTCCACTTCCGGGCCTTCCACCACTTCGTAGCCCATGCCGACGAAGATGCGCTCCACTTCTTCCAGCGCGATGGTGTTCGGATGGCTGTGGCCTACATTGTTTCTCTTTGCAGGAAGGGTCACGTCGATGGTCTCTCTTCTTATCTGCTCTTCTCTCGCCTTCTTTGCCAGAGACGCCTTGGCCTCCTCCAGCCTGTTTTCGATGATGGCGCGGGCGTCGTTGACCATCTGGCCTACCTTCGGTCTCTCCTCCGGCGGAACGTCCTTCATGCTCTTCAGCACGCTGGTCAGTTCGCCCTTTTTCCCTAAATAAGCGACCCTGATTTCATTCAGCTTTTCCAGCGCGTCCGACGCTTCGATCTGCTTCAATGCATCTTCCTTGATTTTTTCTAATTGGTCTTTCATCATGCTCTCCTTCTTTTATCATTTTTTCTTATACATAGAGTTGGTTAAGCCTGACTCGCGCGCCGGAGCACGGTTGCTTTGGCGGCCATACTTTCTCAGCGCGGAGTGCGCATACCCGATAAAGCGGGGCACACGGTCCTGCCCGGTGGGCTTTTTTTGTAACAGGAACACCTTTCTATTACAAAAAAAAGCTCCGCCCCTGGTTAGGGACGAAGCTGAAGTTCGCGGTACCACCCTGATTCCCGCACAGAACGTGCAGGCACTCGGCATACGTAACGTGTATGAACGTCATGACCTACCCGCCGTCTTCGTAGGACGGTTTCTGCCATGCTGCTTCAGTGGGAAATTCAAACGCTTATCTGAACTTGAGGGGGCTTACAGCCGGTGACTCCCTCTCTCTGAAAGAAAATAAGGTTCTACTGACACCTTCATTGCATTTATCTGATAAAACTGAATTCATTTTATCCATTGCAGCAGGAAATGTCAAGTGGTTTGCGGATTTTTCGCCTGAATTTTATTTCATACACCGCTCCTTCTATTGAATCAAACACTGATTCTCATCAAACCCATCCGCATACATACTGTCCTTATAAATCTCATCCAGCGTATCAAAGCGGAAGGTTCCCGCCTTCACTTTATAGAACTTCTTCTCCTCCGGAATATAGAACATCCCGCTCTTATCCACGTTTATGGCCGCAATCTGTTCTGTATCCGTCGAAAAATATATCTGGTACGTGGTTGCCTCGTCCAGCTGACCGTTCGGGACCTCCTCTAAGGAGAAGCCTGTAAATAAGTCGGCCACCGCTTTAATCCTGTCTTTATCCTCACTGAAGAACGAATAACACACAGAGCCATAGTAAATGGAGACCGCTTCCGACTTCTCCGTATCGATCGGTATGCCGGAAAGCACCTCTCCGTCTGCCGGCGCCGCACCTGTTATGGGCTGTGCCTGCCCGGCCCCGCTGCCCGCGGCAGCTGTATCCCCGGAGTTCCCCTTATCCGCCGTGTCAATCTTTTGAAATCCCACGGCGCTGTCAGCAGCCGTCTCTGATCCGCCGACGACGCTGCTCACATCCGGTGCTTTCGCTGAAGCACCGCAGGCGGTCACCGTAAGCGCGGCCGCCATGAAAAGTCCGATAAAAGCGGTATAATATCCTGTTTTTCTCATTTGTCTCATCACCTGTCCTGTTATATCCGGTCATACAGCGAACTGGCTGTTGTACAGTTCCGCATAGAAACCATTCTTCTCAAGCAGGCTCTCATGAGTCCCCTGCTCGATAATATGGCCGTCCCGCATGACCAGAATCATGTCTGCTTCCCGTATGGTGGAGAGACGGTGGGCCACGATAAAGCTGGTCCTGCCTTCCATCATCTTGGAAAATGCCTTCTGAATCCGTATCTCAGTTCTCGTATCAATGGAAGACGTAGCCTCGTCAAGAATCAGCATGGGCGGCAGACACAGCATCACGCGCGCAATGCACAGGAGCTGCTTCTGTCCCTGGGACAAGTTGCTTCCGTCCTCAGAGATAACCGTGTCGTACCCATCCTTCATTCGTTTGATGAAGCTGTGGGCATGAGCCTCCTTTGCCGCTATGACCACTTCCTCGTCCGTCGCTTCCGGCCTTCCATATGCGATATTATCACGAATCGTACCGGATTTCAACCATGTTTCCTGAAGGACCATGCCGTAACTTGTTCTTAAGCTTTTTCTCGTAATCTCCCGCACATCGTTTCCATCCACTTGAATCGAGCCGGAATCTACATCGTAGAAACGCATGAGCAGATTGATGACCGTACTCTTTCCGCATCCGGTCGGCCCCACAATGGCGACACGCTGCCCCGGTTTTACTTCGAGATTCATATTCTCGATCAGCGGTATTTCGGGATCATAAGAGAAATTCACATCGCTCAGAGACACTTCCCCCTTTACCTCCGACAGGACAGCTGCATCCGGCGCATCCGGAATCTGTGGTTCCTCATCGATCAGTTCAAAGACGCGGGCCGCCGAGGCCAATGCGTTCTGAAGCTCCGTCACCACGCCGGAAATCTCATTAAACGGCTTCGTATACTGGTTTGCATAGCTTAAAAAGCTGGAGAGCTGCCCCACCGACAAATAGCCGGAAATAGCCGCAAACGCACCTGCAATTCCCACGCTGGCGTACACCAGGCTGTTGACGAACCGGGTAGCCGGATTGGTAATGGAAGAAAAAAATGTAGCCTTAAGTCCCCATACCCGCAGACGCTCGTTGATTTCCTCGAACTGAGACTGGGTCTCTTCCTCGTAGCCAAATGCTAAAACCACCTTCTGGCTGCCGAGCATTTCTTCCACAAGGGAGGTGAGTTCGCCCCTCGTCTGCGACTGTTTCCGGAACATGGTGTAAGTCCGCTTTGCAATAAAGCTTGCCACAAACAGAGAGACCGGGGTAACCAAAATCACGACAACCGCTATGGCCGGATTGATTGTAAACATGAAAATGAGGGTTCCTAAAATCGTAAGGATACCCGTAAACAGCTGCGTAAATCCCATCAAAAGTCCATCGGAAAACTGGTCGATATCGGCAATCAGGCGGCTGATGATATCGCCGTGGGAATGGGAATCGATGTATTTGAGCGGCAGGCTTTCCACCTTTGCAAACGCCCGGACCCGGATATCCTTCACCACACGGTACGTAATGATATTGTTGATATGGCTCATAAGCCACTGTGACACCGCGGTAATCAGGATAATGACGCCAATTTTCATGAGAATTCCGCCCATAACGGCAAAATCCACACTTCCCGGTGCAAGAATGCAGTCAATGGCTTTACCGGTCAAAATCGGCACATAGAGAGTCAGGACCACCGTGATCAATGCACAGGCCAGCGAAGCCAGGACGCCCCATTTATACCGGCTGATGCTGGAGAGAATCCGCCGTATGGTCGTTTTATGCTTTTTCATATTCATCCTACTGCACCTCCTCCTTCGAAAGCTGGGACAGACAGATTTCCCGGTAAATCTCACAGTTTTCAAACAGCTCCTTATGGGTTCCGCATCCCACCATGGCGCCGTCATCCAGGACGACAATCTGATCCGCGTTCCGGATCGTGGTTGCGCGCTGGGATACAATGAAGACAGTCATATCCTGCGTCCTCTCCTTAATGGCCTTCCGAAGCCTGGCATCCGTAGCAAAATCCAGGGCAGATGCACTGTCATCCATGATCAGGATCTCCGGTTTTCTGACCAGCGCCCTGGCAATCGTGAGACGTTGTCTCTGCCCGCCGGACAGGTTCTTGCCGCCGGCCTGGATATAGAGCTCCAGTCCCTCGTCCTTTTCTTCCACGAATTCAAGGGCCTGAGCCGTCTTAAGCGCCTCATAGATCTCGTCGTCTGTGGCGTTTTTCTTTCCCCACTGCATGTTCTCCCGCAGTGTCCCGTGGAATAACACCGCCTTCTGCGGAACGATCCCCGTCTTGCCGCGCAGCTGATCCAGCGGATACTCCCTGACATCGTGGCCGTCCACCGATACCCCGCCCTCCGTCGCATCATAGAAACGGGGAATCAGATTGACAAGCGTCGATTTACCCGATCCTGTACCGCCGATGATACCCACGGTCTGCCCTCTCGTCACGGAAAATGAGATGTTGCTTAAGGCCGGTTCCCTCGCTCCGTCATAGGTAAATGTCATATCTTTAAATTCTACCGCCGGAGCGCCTTCGCAGGCTTCCAGACACGTATGGTTCTTCTCCGTGATTCCCGGCTTCTGCTCGAACACGGCACTGATCCGGTTCGCGCAGGCCAGCGCTTTGGAAATGGTGATGATTAGATTGGCCAGCTTCACCAGCTCCACCAGAATCTGGGACATGTAGTTTACCAGAGCCACCACCTCGCCCTGGGTGATAATCCCGCGGTTCACTTCCTTCGCTCCGGTCTGTATGAGCACAATGATGCCCAGGTTGATAATCACATAGGTAAGAGGATTTAACAGGGAAGAAATCTTCCCGACAAACACCTGGATTTTCACCAGCTTACCGTTTTCCTCATCAAACCGGCGGCCTTCATCCTCCTGCCGGTTAAAGGCCCGGATCACGCGGACACCGCTAAGATTTTCCCTGGCGGTCAGGAGCACGCGGTCCAGCTGCCGCTGAACCTTTTTATAGAGAGGCATGCTGATTAACATGATGCCAAATACAATTACGGACAGCACCGGTATGACAATGACAAAAATCAAAGCCGCCTTCACATCAATGGTAAAGGCCATGGCCATGGCTCCGAACACGATGAAAGGAGATCTCAAAAAGAGGCGTAAAAATAAGTTAACCCCTGACTGTACCTGGTTTGCATCACTCGTCATGCGGGTGATTAGCGTGGCTGTCCCCGCCTTATCGAGTTCCGCATAGGAGAGGCTGCCAATGTGGGAAAACAGGTCATTTCGCAGCGCCGTACCGAATCCCGCGGCCGCCTTTGCCGCAAAATACTGGGCTGTGATGGAACAGACCAGCCCCACAACTCCAAGAAGCACCAGAATTCCGCCCATTTTTAAAATATAGAGGAGGTCCTGTGTCTTAATTCCAACATCGATTACTTTCGCCATCACGAGAGGTACCATCAGCTCAAAACTGGCCTCCAGAAGCTTAAATAACGGCCCTAAGAAGCTTTCCAGCCGGTATTCCTTTAAGTATTTCAGGAGTTTTTTCATTTATCCTTCCTCCGGATTCATATGTTTTTAGAATAATTCATTGTAATATTATAGCATTCTGGTATAATATTACAAGTATCTATTGCAGAAAATAATTATTAAAGAGGTGTATTCCATGGGACAGATGAATTCAAGGCAGCTCTATTATTTTACAGTGATTGCGGAAACGGGCAGTTTTACGGCGGCAGCAAAAAAGCTGGGGCTGTCCCAGCCGCCGCTCAGCAAGCAGATCATGATGCTGGAGGAGGACTTAGGCGTCCGTCTTCTGACCCGCGGGGCAAGGAAGGCCGAGCTTACCGAGGCCGGTTCCTATCTCTATTCCCGTGCTAAGGATATCCTGTCCATGATGGATACGGCCGCTGATGAGCTCCAGAATTTTCCCTCCTCATCGAAGGGAATCTTAAAGCTGGGAACGATCTCCTCCTCCGGCAGCTTTCTGGCGGACAGCATCCTGCCGGGCTTCTGCCGCCTTCATCCCAATGTTCGATTTGAAATCTCCGAAGGGAACACTTACGAGCTTTTGGAAAAGCTGAAAAACGGTATCATCGAATGCGCCGTGGTTCGAACACCGTTTAATACCGACGGTTTTCACTGTGTCTTCGGATCAGAAGAACCGCTTACGGCAGTCGGAGTTTCCTCCTGGTTTGACGCGATTCCAGGCGGCTCAATCCGCCTTACGGACCTTGCCGGAAAGCCTCTCATCTATTATCGGCGCTTTGACGCCATCATATCCATGGCGTTCCAGAATATCGGCGCGGCGCCTAATATCTTCTGCCGCAATGACGACGCCAGGACGTGTCTCCAATGGGCTGGCGCCGGCTTAGGCGTGGCCCTGGTGCCGGAATCCATCAGCAGCATGAGAACGGCCGAAGGCCTGACAGTCCGGATCATTGATTCTCCGGAAACCGTCACCCGCATGACCGCCATATACAAAAAAAATGGCTATGTTTCAAACATAGCCAAAGAATTTGTAACTTATTTTGAAGCGCAGTCCAGAGTGTGTTTATTTCAATCCACATTATGAGCCCATATATCGCTCATAATGACAGACAGCGTTGCTGTCTTTTATCTGGTTTCCAGATAAGCTTGACCTCATGTCAGTGGGGATATATGCCCACCACTGCCGTTAAGCTTCACAGCCTTCCCAAACACAAAGAATCCGATGAGGAACATCACGGCCAGAATCGCAACACCGCCGTTGCTCTTTCCCGTAATCTGAGCGAATAATCCCATCAGAGCCGTTCCCATGAAAGAAGCGCCCTTTCCGCAGATATCAAAAATACCGAAAAATTCTCCCGATTTCTCAGGCGGAATGATTCTGGCAAAATACGACCGTGACAGCGCCTGGATCGCTCCCTGGAACATGCCGACGCAAACGGCCAGCACCCAGAACTCATACTGCTTATCCAGCTGAATCGCATAAAGCGCAATACAAAGGTATGCAAGAATACACAGGCGGATGAGTTTTTCCGTCCTGTACTTTTTCGCCGCTTTGCCGAACAACAGCGCAAATGGGAACGCCACAATCTGAGTTAAAAGAAGCGCCAGCAAAAGGCCCTGGGAATTGAGCCCCAAAGAGCTTCCATAAGCCGTAGCCATCTCGATAATGGTATAGACCCCGTCAATATAGAAGAAGTATGCAATCATGAAAACAAAGATCTTCTTATGATTCTTCAAATCAAGAAGCGTATGCCCCAGGCGGCGCAGGCTCTCCTTCACCACTCCGCGTCCCGACTCCGTGTTGTCCGTATAGTGAACCTGTTTGTAGTGGCGGAGCAGAGGCACCGTCACCAGGAACCACCACAGGGCGTTGATTATGAGCGCAATCACCATGGCAGTCACCATAGTGATGCCGATCTTCTCATAGAACAGAACAAACACAAGGCTGAACACAAACGGAACACAGCTTCCGATATACCCCCATGCAAAACCATGAGAGGAAACCGCATCCAGACGTTCCGGCGTTGTGATATCCGGAAGCATGGAATCGTAGAACACCAGACTCGCAGAGTAGCCCACCTTTGCAATCACAAATACCACCAAAAATACAATCCAGGATTTTGGTATGGCAAGTGCGGCACATCCCAGAACGCCCACCATCATACAGATCATAAATATTGGTTTCTTATACCCCTTCGTATCGGCAATGGCGCCGCAGACCGGACCGATAAAGGCCACCAGCAGCGTAGCAATCGAGGCTGCATATCCCCAATAGGCCAGATAATCCACCTCGGAGACGCCCGCCAGTCCCGCCAGATAATTAAAGTAAATGGGCAAAATCGTCGTCGCAAGCAGCACGAATGCGGAATTTCCTACATCGTACAGAATCCAGTCTATCTCCATTTTTGTAAGCTTTTCTTTTTTCTCCTGTCCCATGTAAGGTTTCCTCTCACTTTCTCTGTTTTCACTGCAGAAAATCAAACAGACTCATCTGGCTGTTTTCGTAATTCTTCTTATACCCGTGAATAATGTCCTTCATGCGGTACAGAATCCCGTATTTCTCACACTCTGCCGCGAATATGGCCCAGAGCCGCTTTGCCGCCGGACTCCGGCATTCGTAGCGTTCTCCGTACCGTTTTCTGTATTCCGCCGCCAGATCCCGCTCCGGAAACAGCTGCCCCAGCTTATCATAGTACCACTCCCTCTGATTATCACGGAGCGTCACACCAAAAGCCGCATAAATAAAAGAAGCTCCCGCCTCATGGGCCTTTCTCACGACAGCCGTAATATTTTCCGGACTGTCTTCCAGAAACGGAAGGACCGGCATCAGCAGAATACCGGTAAACAGCCCTCTGGAGCTTAAGTAATCGATCAGTTCAAACCGCTCGGTCGAGGACGGCACGCCGGGTTCGATCTTCCCCGCCAGCTCATCATCCGCAGTCGTCACCGTCACTTTTAAGATTACAGGCGAATGCTCTTTTATGCTCTCTAAAATATCCGCATCCCTTCTTAAAAGAGTGCTTTTTGTGGCAATCCCTGCTCCGAAGCCGAAGGCGTCCACCAGCTCCAGCGCATGTCTGGTCAGCTCCAGCTCCTTTTCAAATGGATTATAGGGATCACTCATGGCTCCGGTGCCTACCACTCCGGTCTTCACCTTCCGCCGCAGATCATCCCGGACAATCCGCAGGGCGTCTTCCTTGGCCCGCACCGTGTCAAACCGTTCGATCCGATAGCAGGAAGACCGGCTGTCGCAGTAGATACAGCCATGGCAGCAGCCTTTATAAATATTCATATTATAATCGATGCCGAACCATTCGGAGCTCTTCGTCTTCGTCACGATGGTTTTCGCCGGTATATATTCCATACGCGCTCCCTTTCTGATTGATTCCATTAGTACCATTCTATCAAATGCAGTACGGTAGGGCAACTTATTTTCGAAAGAATTACTTTGTTTTTCAAAATAATTTTTCTGTTACGAAAAATTATAACCGTGAACTGCAACAACCATGAACCATAACTATTTGAAATTCCGGTGTCTTGCTTGATATTTTTTTGCGGTCATGGTAATATTTTAGTTATATCATTAACAAAAAGGGGATATCATGATTGGATTAATACTGCGAGGCAAACAGATCTACGACAAATTCAGCAAGGATGAAATGACTGTTTACGCGGCTCAGGCATCTTTTTTTACCATCATCGCGGCATTTCCGTTCATCATGCTGCTGATGGCTATGATCCAGTTGATACCAACGATAACAAAGTCCAACCTGCTGCAGGTAATTACAAGTCTGGTACCGGCCAACCTAAAGAGCCTGGTCTTCGGCGTCGTCGAAAATATCTATACCAACTCTCCCGCTACCGTTTTATCCGTAACGGCAATCGCCGCCATCTGGTCGGCCTCCCGCGGCATGCTGAGCATCGAGCGCGGACTGAACCGGGTATTCGGGAAACAGAAGAAGAGAAATTACGTGGTGACGAGGATGATCTGCGCCGGTTATACCATCATATTCATGCTGATCTGCATTCTGACGCTGGTTTTGCTGGTTCTCGGAAGTTCGATTCAGGGATTCGTCGAACACCATTTTCCGGTCGTTGCAGAGATCACCCACTACGTCATCAGTTTTCGGACCGTGCTCCTACTGATCCTGACGATCTGCTTCACTTTCCTCTATACGTATGTGCCGGAAAAGAAGCAGCATTTTAAAAAGCAGCTGCCCGGCGCTATTTTCTCCACACTGGGATGGATCGCATTTTCATTTGCATTTTCCATTTATTTTAACAATTTCAGCAATTTTTCTGTTATGTACGGGAGCCTTACGGCTATTGTGTTGTTGATGCTGTGGCTCTATGTGTGTATCTGTATACTGTTTCTTGGGGCGGAAATTAATTATTTTTATTCTGGGGACTGGAAGGAGCAGAAAAAGGCAGGATAACGGTTATGCCAGGTGGCCTGCAAGAGATCGGAGCGCGAAGTGTTTCAGGATTATGGAATTAATGACTTGAGAAAATGAAGATGAGGGATTGAAGCACCATTTTCCCAGATCAAGGATGGTGGTAATTCTTCCCTTTACATGTGGGCAGGCTGATGTACAGCCTGCTCTTCTTATGACTTTAGCCGGTTGAACGCTTAATGCGCAAAATCATAAACACCCGTTTGACAGGTGTTCATGATTTTACTGTTTGGCAGTAACTGTGACGCATTTTTGTTATAGTGTAACAATCTTGATAATCCACAAGGGATCTTCTGCCATACCATCACAGTTCTACTGTATATATGGCTATTTTTCCTCAAAAATAAACAAAACTTCGATTGGTGTTTCCACCTCTCTCGAAATATCGATCGCCAGCTTCAGCGATGGATTGTATCTGCCCGCTTCCAGGCGCATGATAGTTTCCCGTCTTACACCGACTTTTTCAGCCAGTTGTTCCTGGGTCATCTCCTTCATTTGTCTGTACTTCTTAAGATTGCACGTAAATTCCCCCATGGCTACTCTCCATTTTCAAAACGGTACAGCAGGTACTGTTGAAGAAACAGCGATAAGCCAAATGCAAAACCGATAACAGCAATTAAAAGTTTTAGCATCACATATGGATTATTGATCCGAAATGCCGACATGGAAAGAAGCGCCACAGCGATAATCAGAGTAAGGGCCACTTTGTTAGCTATGGCACTGGCTTTGTTCTCATTGGCTAAATAACGCTCATCAATCATCGTACCGGACATCTTCCCCTCATAGTAAAAACCGAAAAATCCAAAAAAGCAGAAAAATATCAGCGGAAACGGCACAGGCAAAATACCGTCTTCACGAAAGAACTGGGGCAGAAAACCCAGAAATCCCGACAACCCCAAAAAACCTAACAGCCCCATCTTCGGACTGATTTTTCTGGTAAAAGTGGGTTTTTGACCTGCGGAGTATTTATTATTCATGACAGCCTCCTTGTGGTGATATATTTATCTCTTTATAGGATAAATATATCACTTCTCTGTGTTGATTGTCAATCCCTTATCAATACTGGTATAAAGCATTTTATATGCACAACTCTTACATTCCCCTATAAACCTTACAATTCTTTCTATAACTTTTGCGATCAGCTTTTCCTTCCCTTTTTATCTTGCTTCATAAACCAACTGCTAATAATACAGCCACTCATACAACCAATTCCATTGTGAATCATATCATCCCATTCAAATAGTCCCCGGCGGAAAATCAATTGATTAGTCTCAATGAATAAAGAAATGAGAATACCTGCAATCAGCCCCCTACACCATGAAAGTTTATGTCTGTGCAAAAAGGGCAATAAGATTCCCACGGGAAACAGCAGTATCATATTTAGTAGATTTTCTTTCATTAATTCCTGATTACCATTGTAAACTGCTTTCCAAGACCAGAACAGTTCAAGTTCATAATCGAAGTATGGCTTAGGTGTTCTGGTAAATACCGTTGAACCAAATACAATTCCTAAAAAAAGTAGTAATAACAATCCTGCGACAGCCTGCGATAAAACAATCTTCTTATATCGCAACAATGCACATGATATAATTGCTGCTATTATAAAAAGCACTGAAAAACACATAATCTCACAGAATGTCCATACACGGTTATGTGAAATAAAAATTTGGTATAAATCCATGAGATCACACTTTCTGATTACTATTCACCATACTTTATCAATTTTTTAAGTTTATTTCTTAAAGAAGTCGGCATTAATGTACTTATCAGCCTTTTGGGTTTCAATAATAGTGTAGTAATTATTCCTCTTTCCCGTAATACTGTTTTATGTAATCCATATTGAAACAAACATTTTTTAAACGAAGCATGATTAAGATCAGCTTTACGACTCTCAAAAAACATTCTATTATTTGATAAAACATGAAATACATCGGCAGATTCTACATGAAATCCCATTTGATTACACTTTTCAATATAGTTAATACCTTTCGCTGATTTTGTTAAAAGCACAGAAACACCCAAGGCATTATATCCGCTTTGTCGTTCATCAATCCCCCAATAATCGCCGATCGTAATATCAGCTTTGTGGTTATTTCCTTTAAACTGACAATTTGCACATGAACTACGAGAATAGTGATCCATTGCAAATCCTAAATCTGAATCGTAGAAGGCCTTTATATAGCATTTTCCATTTTCAAATTCCGCCCGAAGATAAGGAGGTACCCAGCTTTTCTTCTTATATTTTACAGAGAAACTAATAGTTTTAGACTTGTATCGTTCTTCTATCTCTTCAATAAAATATTTTTGCGCTTCAGGCAACGTTGGCCCATGACATATCAGATCCACTGTTGTCAAAGTTTCTATCTGTATACCTTGTTGTTCCAAATATTTAAGCAATGCCCCTACATCACACCCTAATCCTATGAAAAGAATTCTCTTTCGTTCTTTTAACAAATCACCAACAACATGATAAACACTTTTAACTTCATTCTTATACAATACTTTTTTTTCAGGGAAAATATACTTAGACCCTCTAAATTTTTTTAATTCTTCACTGGTAGAGGCTAATTCATATTCAGCAGTTTTAAAATCCTTTGAGTATTTTACACCAAACACCATACCACCTTCTGCTATCATAACTTCAGATAGAATGGTGGCGGCTCCTCCTGATGCAGAATTTCTTAGTTTTTCAGTATCATAAATATAGCCTGAATATGCTTTCCAGCAAGAAAATTTATCTGTAATTATATCTTTCATAGTTTAATCTCACCTATTGGACTATATGAATTGGATTTAATGCTTTCCATTGTGCCTTAAAAACAAATCTGGCATCTTTATAAAAAATATTTGAGACAATCAGGGATATAAATTGCGATACTGCCGTAGCTATAGCTGCTCCGTTCATTCCCCAGACAGAAATAAAACTATAATTTAAGAGTATATTAATAATAACTGTAATAATCTGCGTCTGCATCAATATTTTTCCATTTCCTGTAATGGTAAAGTGACAGCTTCTCAATACAGCATTATATGCACAGATAGATCCAACAGACAAAATTTTATAGGAACCTATCGCAGGTAAATAATCTGGTTTCAAAAGGGTAAAAATATATGGCAGTACAATAAAAGAAAGTAAAACCCCAACTATAGATATCCATGTTGCAGCAGATGTTATTCTAATATAATTTTTTTCATATTTAATCGGGTCTTTCTTCCACTCCAGCATTTTTACATAGATTGTAGTTTGAATTGGTATAGCTAAAATTTGAATAGTACTTATCAATTTTGAGGATATTGAGTAAATACCAACTTCTTTTGTTGTAAGTATCATTCCTAACATAACCGAATCACATCTTGTATATATAGTAGCTGCAGCAGATGCTATTGCAAGAGGTAAACTTTCTCTCCCGATATCTAAAATAAGCAATTTATTGATCTTCTGTTTAAACACATGACTGCGAAAGTTTTTTCTATATTGTAAATATAAAATTACCATACTTATAAATGTTGCAGTCAATTGTATTAGTGATAAATAAATTATTGATGCATGAAAGCAGACTGCTGATAATTGAAGAAAGGTTCCAGTTAACAGTCCAATATTTGATGCAATCACCACCTTCTTTGACTGAAGAATATACTCAAATCTATTCTCCATACCAAATCGCAGATTTTTGACGATACTATCCAATAACAGAATAAAAAGAATGAATGAAAATTCTTCTTCTCTCTTTGAAAAAAGAATTACAATAGAGCTTATTCCCATTATAATAATACTAAGTAACAATTTAGCTAATGTAACATTAAACACTACCTCATCATAATTATCTTCGTTATATTGCTTCTTTACAACACGGCCGTCAATTAGTTGAACAGCCACTTCAAGTATAAGTACGATATTTAAGGAATATTGATAAAGTCCATATTTTTCTGGCCCATAGTAATTCGCTATAGTGAAAATCACTATCAGATTCATAGCCAGTATAAAAAGTTTATCAAAGATCAGCCAGCCAATATTGAAAAATACTTGTTTTATAGATTTATCTATCATAACGCCTCAGTTCTAATGTTTCGACCACTTCCCGGATAACGCCTTCCCCTCCTCTGGCTGCTGTAATATATTTTGCAGCCTCTTTGACAAGTGGCATAGCATTGGCGGGAGCACAGCCGTATCCTACCATCCGGATGACTTCAAGATCATTAATGTCATCGCCAATATAAGCAACATTTTTAACTGAAATACCTTTTTCTTCACAGATCCTCTTTACCGTGGTTACTTTATCTATACACCCTGCCTCAAAAATATCAAGTTGCATTTTCTCAGCTCTGCGTCTATTAAGATCGACGTCTTCACTTGTTATAATTCCAGTAATTATCCCTTTTTCTCTAAGAAGTTTGAACCCCATACCATCACGCGTATTGAACTTCTTCAACTCATCTCCATGTTCTGAATAATACATTCCACCGTCGGTTAGGCAGCCATCACAATCCGTTAACAGCATCTTTATTTCTGGTATCCCAGTTGACAGGGTAATCCCTTTTTTCTTCATAAGAGCTTCAATTATTAACCAGTCGTTTGGTTCATCTAATTCAAAAAATGCATCTTCATTCATTTCAACCGCTTTGATGTTTCCAGATATACGATTTTGAGAGTTAAGCAAATTTATTTTTGAGGTAATATAAAATGCGCCATTTTCCACATAATATCCATTAAATTCTTGACGACGCGGTCTATTAAAAACATCATAATTTGTCGGATGCACAAATCCCAGGTTATCCTTGCCCCATTGAAAACGTTTTTGCAAAACAACAGATAGAACGCTGTCAGTATTCTCCCCATCAAACACTTCGAAGCCTCGATTTAAATCATTACTGGCCAGGAGAGGTGATGTCGCCTGAATCAGTACAATATTATCAAAAACATAGTTATTGGCAAATTCCAACATAGCAACCTCAGTAGAAGCGGTATCTAATGCAGATTCAGCAGAACGATCAATTACGATCGCCTTAGAAAATCCCTCTACATCAGAACCATTTATAATCGCTTCAACAGTCTCTCGGATCTTATCGCTATCCGTAGCAATATATACTTTATCAATATATTTACAATCACAAGCTGCTTTTAATGTCCAATAAATAAGGGGTTTCCCACATAGTATTTTAATATTTTTTAAAGAAATGGATTTACTTCCTCCCCTGACCGGTATAAATGCAACATTCATATTTTTTCTCCCTATATATTTAAAGTCGTTGTTGAATTTAGCTATATTCTAACACAATACCATGCATCATCATCCATTATATTAACTTTAGTGCTTTCTATATTTCAATTTATCCCGCTGGACCTGTTCGATTGGAAGAATTTCGGACTCCTTATAAGTCAGTGCATCATAAACAGCATTCAAATTTCTTACCAGTCTTCTAATTCCATCTGGTTCCAAAGATGCAGCATGATCCGTTCCCTTCCATGTACGATCCAGTGTATAATGACGCTCAATAATACTGGCCCCCAACGTATAAGCGGCAGTATCTATGGCAATCCCCAGGTGGTGACCAGAAAAACCAATGGCTTTAACACGTTCTTCATACTGTTCCCTCATTCGGTTAATTTCAAGTAAACAGACATCATGAAATGGAACAGGGTATCCTGAAGTACAGTTAAATAATACTAAATCTTTTGAACGATTATTTTGTTCAAACAGCTTAACAATCTGCTCCTCTTCCCCATGATTTGTCATACCAAATGAAAGCTGGATTTCTCCATTATAGTTATCGCAAAGCCACTGAAGCATCTCAAAATGAGTATTACATGCCGACGGAATTTTTATAAACGCAGGATCAAGAGATGCAATTTCTTTAGCGCTTGTCATATCCCAAACGGATGTTGAATAAATAATGCCTGCGTCTTCACACCACGCTTTCAGTTGAGCATGCTGTTCAACCGTAAACTCCAAATATTCTCTATGGGCTCCATATGTATCACCATATGAATTTACAGGATTCGGATGAGGGGCATTATATTGCTCTTGTGTCAGCAGTTCCCTGGGACAACGTTTTTGGAATTTAATCGCATCTGCTTTACAAAACCTGGCTGCTGTATTAATCAATTCATACGCGATTTCCATCTTCCCCATGTGATTGCATCCCGCCTCTGCAATAATAAAAGGTTTATTAATACTCATTGTCAGTTCCTCTCTTTCTAAAGAAAATTGATAAAAAAATAAATATCACTATATAAGCAAGGGATAACTTACTAAAAATTTTCATTACTGAACCTCGCGGCGATAAAAATAAGTTTTGTAT
>ERZ773148.196-NODE-196-length-51521-cov-5.937706_pt1 | contig 51521 bp, 49 predicted proteins | sample MGYA00580846_ERZ773148 | MGnify/ENA primary metagenome ERZ773148 (study PRJEB29015, sample SAMEA2737879) | human gut metagenome | biome: human gut; feature: human-associated habitat; material: faeces | place: China | collected 2012 ... | reverse complement strand
CCGCGCCGACGTGCCGAAGCCGACGGCTCGGCCTTCTCGACAAGCTCCATGTAGCAGTGGCCCGAGTAGTTCACCTTCACTTCGGCGATCTCGGCCGCAACCCACACGGGCATGGGCAGGGCCGTCTCCACGGCCGACTTGATGCGCCGCTGCAACTCGCTCAGGGATATGTAACTCTCGCCCGACATATCAAAAAAAGGATGCCCCCGGCGGAATAAAACGCGCTCCGCCGAAAGCTCCACTACAAAGATACGAAATGTTAACGAAAAAATTATCTCCGCGGCGCCACACTTCACCCCTATTCATAGGAGCCCGCGGCGCCTCACCGCAGACAAATCGGGCACATGCACGTCTGCGCCGGCACTACGCATACCGACCCAACGCGTCACATACGCCCACGCGCCGCATCAGATTGCGATCTCGCGCTCACGCGGCAGCGTACGTCCCTCGGGAAGGGTTATGCGCAGCACATGGTCCGTAGCCACACCCTCGCCGTCCTTCAGTGCGGGCTGCCAGCGCGGGGCCTCCTCCATGGCCTTCAGCACACGGCGGCAGAGCCGTTTGTCGGTCGCCTCCAGCACGTCGCGCACCGTAACGCTGCCGTCGGCCTCCACGCGGAAGGCGATGATGACACGCGCCACGGGGTCGCTCTCGGCATCCCACTTGACCATACGCCCCACATAGCGGCTGTAACCCGTCTGCTCGCCCCCGACCTCGAAACGCGGCGGCGTATCGTAACGCAGCACGATGACAACCACACCGTTATTGGCCGCCTCGCCATACTCGGCGATGGTATGCTCGTCGGCCGGAAGCAGCGTATTCGAAACGATGTCCGAGGGGTCGATATCCTTCACCTGCTCCTCGCTCATCGGCTCGCCGTTGACGATATATAGCGGCGCCTGCGTGTTCTGCGCACGCGACGGCGCCGACAACAACAGCAGCAACGACACGGCGGCGAACCTCAAGGTCGCGGGAAACACGCCCCGCATGCCGCACAAAACAGATATTTTACGCAATATGTACATCAAAGTTTGAACTTATAATCTATGCCGAACACATGGCACAACTCCTTGCGCAGCGACCACTCCTTCATCGCGCCGCCCCCCTTGTAGCGGGCACGGTAGTCGCGGTTGAAGTGGACCTTATAGTAGAAGTCGAGGCTGTTGTGGCGGTTTATCTTATACTTGGCGCCCAAGCCCAGACGCACGCGGTTGATATAGTTGTCGCGGTAGAAGGCATCGGTCTTATAGTCGCTCACGGGTCCCGGGGCGTCTCCAATATAAACGGCAGCTCATGGAGCAGGGGATGGTTGATGATCTTATGGATTGTCTCTTCCCCTATATACCCGCTGCCGATGAGCGTATGCCGGTCCTTATGACTTTCTCTGACATTCATGCTGTCATTGATATGAAATGCTTTCAGGTATTGCAAACCGATCAGATGATCGAAATGCTCGAGTACCTCATCCAGGTGATTCACAATGTCATACCCGGAATTCCACATATGGCAGGCGTCCATACAAAACCCTATCTTGTCTTTCAACTCCACTTTGTCCAATATACTTTTCAGTTCCTCAAAGCATCTGCCGACTTCACTACCCTTTCCGGCCATCGTTTCCAGCAATACCATTGTCCGCATTTCCGGAAACATGGTCTGATTGAGTCCTTCTGCAATCTGTTCCACTGCACGGTCTACGGGCTGATCCAGCCGGCTGCCCGGATGGAGATTATATAGATTCCCCGGCATGAATTCCATACGCTTCAAATCTTCAGCCATCATTTGCGCAGACAGCTCTCTTAAATGTTGATTTGCGGAGCAGAGATTTAACGTATAAGGCGCGTGGGCGATGAATGGCGTGAAATTATGATTTCTTAATATCGTTTGAAACGCCTCTATTTCTTCAGGATTAATCTCTTTTGCCCTGGCTCCCCGCGGGTTTCGTATAAAAAGCTGGAATGTGTTCGCACCGATTTTTACGGCATCCCTTGCCAGCGCAGCATACCCTTTCGCAACAGAGAGGTGCGTTCCTATTTTTAATTTTGAATTAGTTTCCGGTCTTTCTCCGGATATCCGATTTTTATTCATATATGTAGTATCCGTGCTTTGCCGTGAAACTATGTATGAAGCGCGAAACCGAAAAAGGATCGGGCAGTGATCATTCCTCCATCGGCAAATCATGCCCGTAAATCTAATGATACAGCTTTTATTTCAGTATAACCTCCATTCCATTATAACCTCCTCATAATTTACCTCATGAAGCGAATATGATGTTCCTATTACCAGAATATAATCCGTATGTCTGAAAAAGCTGGTTTTTAATCCTCGCACTGCATATCCATGTGGTTTTCACTCAATAAGGCCCCTAATTCGCTTACAGGAAGGCCAATTTTTCAATTCCGGTACGTTCATTTCTTTCATCATCCACAATTAGTATTCTGTACACCTCGGCCACCGCTCACTTTCCAGTTCTGCACCAGCCCATCCACGCATTAAGCCAGGTATTTTCTCATAATCCCCGATCAAAATCAGCAGCTTTTCATGCAATAATTATACCAAATCTTGTGATTGATGACAATTATCATGAAAATAAAACAACATCCGTAAAAGTTTGCTTGAGTTTGCTTGACAGTCTCCATTTACAGGCATATAATTATACTGACCAGTCAGTACAACTTTGGAGGAATCACAATGGCAAGGGCAAGTAAAAAAGGCTTAATTATGAAGACTGCGAAACAACTATTTGCGGAAAAAGGGTACGACGCCACAGGCATGGAGGAAATCGCATCCAATGCCGGGGTACCCAAATCTCTCATTTACTACCACTTTAATAGCAAGGAAGATCTGTTAAATGCTGTCATTACAGAATTTGTTGGCGATTACAAGTATATCCTGCATGACAGCCGGGCTGAGGGGATTGAAAAGATATCCGTGTACATGGAATTTCTCAAACAGAATCGGGACTGCGCCAGAATTCTCATGAGCGAGTCTTTAAAAAACGGAAACAGCCAGACGATGCTGTATCAGGTGCTGGCTCCGTTGATGGAGATCGACGGGGAACAATCATCAGACAATCCGAAAATGGACCATGCCCATTGGCTGACTGAATTCTTCACAAGTATTCTTCCCAGCATACTGTTTGTCTGTTATGAGGACAGCTGGTGCGATTACTTTGGTATATCGGCCGGTCAAATGGAAGAAGACTATTTTACCGCTTACAGGCTGACGCATGGGGCTTATCATGAGCATATCCACAAAGTGAGTAAATGAGAAATGATATAGGACGGGAAACATATAAAATCAATTACAAAATAAAATCCAGCGATAAACAGGGAGGACACACGAATGAATCAGGAACAAGTCCAAGTATCACAAGACAGATCCAGATCTACGCATAACATCTTTACAGGTGTATTCAGCCTGCTTCTTTTCATTGGGATAGCGGTATGCGCTATCTGTGATACCGCGATTTCACGATCGTTTACATGGTCGCTGTATCCAATCAGTGCGATTGTCTTTACATGGCTGGTATTCATCCCCATGATCAAATTCGGTAAAAAAGGAGTTTGCGGCTCCCTGCTCATGTGCAGTATTTTTATTGTACCATTTTTGTATGTGCTTCATAGACTGATCAGGGGCAGCGATTTATTTTTTCCTGTCAGCATCAATATGGCTTTCATTGGAGTTGTGTATCTGTGGTGTATTTTCTTCCTGTTCCGGGTATTTCGGACACGGAAATTACTGGCGTCAGGAATAGCTCTGCTGTTGGTAATTCCTGTCGATCTGTTCGTTGCATTTACGCTTTCCAGATTCATCGCCGAGCCGTTCAATGCATGGCATATAACCGGTTATTTTACAATTGCAGTAATAGCCATGGTACTTATTATATATCAAGGTTATTCGCGTAATTAATTCTACAAAAAAACGGCTGAAGTCTTATGATCTCAGCCATTTTTCTGTTTGGAGAGTTTTTTTCAACCCCCTTTTCATCTATGCTTTTACACCAGCACTCCGGAACCTGCACTCCATGACCGCTATTCCATGATCAGCAGCAACACCGACCACCAACCGCATTTCTATTTACTGATAAATATTATTGATCTTCCATACACCATTAAAACGATACATCGATAATCCGGAATCTCCGCCCATCTGCACGCCGGCGTCACCGACATTGGTCAGCTTATCCACGTCCGTCCGGTCTATGGCATCTCTCAGCTTTTCCGTAAACAGCTTATCTTCGCCCATTGCGACTAATTCCTGCGGGTTTCTTATTTCTTTTAAATTACCATTTTCCTGGACGATCGTCAAAGGATAGTTGCACAGCTTTGCCATGGTGTCCATATCCTTGTATGAAAATGTCTTCTGGATCGTGACTGCTGCCTCCTTCATGTCTTTTATCGCCAGTCCGTCACCTGCCGCGGTATCCAGATAAATACTGTTTACTTTCCATTTCTTCTTAAATTTGTACAGGTTCAGGCCATTATCTCCGCCCATCTGCGCGCCTGCGTTCCCCTCAGCCTTAAGCTTCGCTGCGTTGGTGGAGGCGATTGCATCCTGCATTTTACTGCTGAAAATGAGTCCGGAGTCCAGTTTCTTAAACGCTGCCTTATCTTTGATCTCCACCAGGGAACCGTCTCCGTAGACGATGGTCAATGGGAAATTACATAAACCGGCCAGCTTCTCCATATCTTTGTTTTGAAATGCAATCTGCACCGCCTGGGCCGTATCCTGAAGGCCGGACTGGGACTGCTTTGTTCTTGACTTCGCAGCCATCACCACATTTCCCGTAGCCGCAAAGGCCGGGACAGACGGCACTGCTCCTGCAATCGCCACCGCACACATACAAATCACTGCAAATCTTCTCATAATGAATACCTCGTCTTTCTATTTTCTTATTACAAACGATTAGACGTCTGGTATCGGTGAAAAAGTTTCAGCAATTTTCATTTTATGGATAGAAATGGTAAAATCAGATAGATCAGCTCAATTCTCCTGTCCCTCCAGTATTTCCTCCAGCGTTCGCCATCCCAGCACCGCGCATTTCACCCGGGCGGGCATATGGGCAATGTCCTGCAGGGCGGCAGCTTCCTCCAGTGCCTCTAAATCCGCCTCCCCTGCCGTGCCCCGAATCATCTGAAAAAAGTTTTCAGCCAGCTTCACGGCCTCTTCCTTTTTCTTTCCGATCACCAGGTCCAGCATCATATCCGCGGAAGCCTGGGAAATCGCGCATCCGTCGCCCACGAAGGATCCATCCTGGATTACTCCGTCCTCCACCTTCAGCTTTAGCCAGATATCATCTCCGCAGCTGGGGTTTACGCCCTCCAGCACCAGATTGGCATCCGGCAGATCGTGCTTGTGAGCCGGACGCAGATTGTGTTCTGTCAAAATCTCATTATAAAAACTTCTATTCTCCATATCCCATCTTCCTCCTGATTCCGGCTATGCTCTTCAAAAATGCCTCAATCTCCTCACGGGTATTATAAAAATATATACTGGCTCTGGCAGCAGAATTGACCTTTAAATATTCAAACAACGGCTGGGCACAGTGATGCCCGGCGCGGACGGCGATGCCATCTGCATCCAGAATCGCGCTCACATCGTGAGGGTGAACGCCATCTATGGTAAAGGTCAGGATTCCACAGTGTTCTTCCGGCCGCTCAGATCCCAGGACATGGACGTGTGGTATCTGCTTAAGTCCCTCCAGGGCCATCGTTGTCAATGCCAGTTCCCGGCGATGCACCTCATCAAATCCAACACGTTTCAGATAGCGGATCGCTTCCATAAGCCCCCAGGCTCCCGCCGCGTTGACGGTGCCCGCCTCAAACTTATGAGGCACCGGGGCGAATACGGCCCCTGTTCTGGTGACAGAGTCGATCATCTCCCCTCCGGTGAGGAAGGGCGGCATCTCCTCCAGCAGTTCCCGTCTCCCGTACAGCACACCGATGCCCATGGGCCCCATGAGCTTATGGCCTGAGAAAGCCAGAAAATCCACGCCTGATTCCTGTACATCGATCGGCATATGGGGCGCGCTCTGTGCTGCATCCACGACCACGACAGCCCCTCGCTCCCTGGCCATGGCCGCGATCTGGCGTATGGGGTTCTCGCATCCCAGCACATTGGACACATGGGTCACAGCGACCAGCCTGGTACGGTCAGTAAATGCCGCCTCCAGACGTTCCTGCGTAATCCGGCCGTCCGCCTCGCACTCCAGAAATCGTAAAACCGCTCCCGTCTTTTCCGCAGCCATCTGCCAGGGCAGCAAGTTACTGTGGTGCTCCATGATGCTTACCAATACCTCATCCCCGGCCTTCAGCCGGGACAGTCCGTAGCTGTAGGCCACCAGGTTCAGGCTCTCCGTGGTGTTTCTGGTAAAAATGATCTCGTCGGAGGACGATGCGTTAATAAAGCGCCGCACTTCGTCTCTGGCTTCCTCCAGACGTTTTGTGGCCTCCATACTCAGGGCGTAGAAACCACGCATGGGATTTGCATAGCTGTGCTCATAAAAATCCCGCTCCGCCTGGAGTACACAGGAGGGCTTCTGAGCCGTGGCCGCACTGTCTAAGTAAATCACCGGATTCTCCTTAAGCAATGGAAAATTTTCGCGGTATGGATTTCTATCTTCCATTTTTCTCCACCTCCTCCAGATAATCCTGCACCATCTGCTCCGCGGCTTCGTCGCCAATCTTTCGACAGACGGCATCCAGCCGGGCCCTTGTTATCATTTTAGCGGCAGCCTCAGGGCTCATGCCTCTGGAACAAAGATAGAACAGCAGTTCGTCATCCAGTCTTCCGATGGTAGCTCCATGGTTTCCCTGGACATCCTCCTCTGCACAGAGAATCAGGGGAATGGTCTGATTGATCACGTCGTCTCCCAGAAGCAGCACATCCTCCTTCTCCTCTCCCTCTGCCCCGGCGGCTCCAAACTTAAAATCAATGGTTCCGCGAAAGAGCTTAAACGCCCGGTCCCTCAGCACGCCTCCGGCCAGAATCCGGCTCCGGGATTTCTCTCCCCGGTGGTTGGCCACGTAGTTCATGTCAAACCGCTGGCTGTCCCTTCCCAAGTAACCCACGTCGGCGTTCATCGTACTCTCTTTCCCTGCAAGGTCCGCCTGGCAGCCCGCGTAAGTCTCCGCACCGCCCAAAAACAGCTGAATTACCTCCACGGATGATCCCTCGCCGCAGCTTCCGCCGATATCGCTTAAAAATGTATAGCCGCTTCCCAGAAGCTGGAGCTGGATCAGCCTCAGTCTGGCGTTTTTCCTGACCCGGAACCGGGTCTGGACAGCGGTAAGCCCCGCGGCCTCCGGCGCAGAGGTGAAATCCATAACCACGTTTAGAGTTTCGTCCTCCTGTACCAGAAGCTCCACGGTCTGGAAGCTCTTTGCTCCGCTGCCGCAGACGAAATGCAGCGCGGCCCGCCGCTCTTCTACCGATGGCCCGGACTGGATCCGGATCGCGTCCGTATTCGACTCTCGCGCCAATCGGTCCATATCTTCTCCCATCCCGGTGGCAATGGCCGAGAAATCTTCTCTCCACGTAACCGCTTCCGCGAATCCTTCCGTGATGATCGTGGGGGATTCCCCTGCCTCTATCTCATTTAAGCCTGCCTCATTCATTTTCAGCCAGTTCCAGGTCCTGGCCGACAGCCTGTTTATCTTCAAATCAAGTCCCTGTCCCATAGGAGACCTCCTTTCCTAAACTAACCAATACTGCCCTTCATCTCCAGCCGGATCAGATTATTCATCTCCACGGCATACTCTAATGGCAGCTCTTTGGATACATTATCCGCAAATCCGCTGACGATCATTGCCCTGGCCTCCTCCTCGCTCAGTCCTCTGGACATAAGGTAAAAGACGGCCTCGTCGCTGATCCGCCCAATCTTGGCCTCATGGCCGATATCCGCGTCCGGGGTCCGGATATCCATAGCAGGAATCGTGTCCGACCTTGATATCCGGTCCAGCATCAGGGACTGGCAGGAGACAGCCGATTTGCTGTTCTTCGCCCCCCTGGCCACCACCACGGAGCTGCGGAAGGTGCTTACGCCCCCGCTCTTGGATATGGATCTGGTGTTCATATAGGAGGTTGTCTCCGGAGCGGCGTGAACCACTTTCGCGCCTGTGTCCAGATTCTGCCCCTCACCCGCAAAGGTGATTCCGGTGAACTCCATTCTGGCCCCGCGGCCCTTCAGGATGCTCATGGGATATAAGTAGGAAACATGGGAGCCAAAGGAACCGGACACCCATTCGATGGTGCCTCCTTCCTCCACCTGGGCCCTCTTGGTATTCAGGTTATACATGTTTTTAGACCAGTTTTCAATCGTGGAATAACGAAGCTTCGCATTCCTTCCCACAAACAGTTCTACACAGCCTGCGTGAAGATTGGCCACATTATATTTAGGTGCGGAACATCCCTCAATAAAGTGAAGGTCCGCCCCTTCATCCACGATGATCAGTGTATGTTCAAACTGCCCCGCTCCCGGCGCGTTCAGCCGGAAATAGGATTGCAGCGGTATTTCCACGGAAACTCCCGGCGGCACATAGACAAAGGAACCACCTGACCAGACGGCCCCGTGGAGCGCCGCAAACTTGTGATCCGAAGGCTTCACCAGCTTCATGAAATGCTTTTTCACCATGTCCGCGTATTCCCCCTTCATGGCGCTTTCCAGGTCCGTATATACCACGCCCATCTCCGCCACCTCCTGGCGGACATTGTGATAGACCAGCTCCGAGTCGTACTGGGCGCCTACGCCAGCCAGGGATTTCCGCTCCGCCTGGGGGATTCCCAGACGCTCGAAGGTATCCTTGATCTCCTCAGGCACATCGGACCACTTCGTCTTCATCTTTGTGTTGGGGCGCACATACGTGGCGATGTGGCTCATATCCAGCCCCTCCAGGGAGGGACCCCAATCGGGAACGCTCATATTATTGTATATCTGCAGGGACTTTAGGCGGAACAGCTCCATCCAAAGCGGGTCCTTCTTCTCTTTTGAGATTTGCTCCACGATCTCCGGCTTTAAGCCTTCCTCTATACGGTAAACATCCGTTTCTTCATTTCGGATGTCGTAAATACTTCTGTCGATATCATTTACATATGTTTTTTCTTCCATCTCTCTCTTCCATCCTTTCCGGATGCGCGGACTGGAGTGTATCTGAAAATTACTTTTCGTCAAACGCTCTCTAACAGCCCGCCTGATCCAAATATTGTTCAAACCCATGTTCGTTAATCTGTTCCACCAGGGAACCGTCTCCTGTCTTCACGATTCTGCCGTCTACCATAATGTGGGTTTTGTCCACACGCAGGGACTCCAGAATCCGGGTGCTGTGGGTGATAATCAGAAGACCTCCGTCCCGGCCCTTCTGGTACTCTTCCACGCCCTGGGACACGGTTCGTACCGCATCCACGTCCAGACCGGAATCCGTCTCATCCAGTATGGCCAGACTGGGATTTAAGAGCAGAAGCTGAAGAATCTCCGCTTTCTTTTTCTCACCGCCGGAAAAACCTGCATTTAAATCGCGGTCTCCATAGGCCCGGTCCATCTGCAGCAGTTCCATGGCCTTCTCCAGCTCCTTATGGAAATCCCACAGCCGCACTCTGGCGCCCCTGCGCTGTTCCACGGCGCTGCGGATAAATGTGCCCAGCGGAAGGCCCGGAACCTCCAGTGGATTCTGGAAGGAAAGAAACATTCCTGCTTTAGCCCGCTTATCGGCCGGCTCTTCGTTTATCCGCTTTCCCTGAAACCAGATATCTCCTTTCGTCACTTCATAGCGCGGATTCCCCATCAGCGCGTACCCCAGCGTAGACTTACCCGCTCCGTTGGGCCCCATCAGCACGTGAGTCTCCCCCTTTTTAATCTCCAGATTAATACCATGTAAAATCTCTTTATCTTCCACATTGACTGATAATCCATTTATTTTCAGTAATTGTTTTGACATATAGTCCTCCATTCCGCCTGAAAAAGGCTTTTCTCTCAATAACCTACTTATTTACTTGGTTATATTCATCATAATATCATAAACCTACTTTGTCAATAGGTTTATAGCTATATTGGCTATTGATAATCCTATTTACCTTGTTGTATAATAGGATTATATAACCAGTGCCGCCCGGTACTGGTATTGCGGAAGGGAGGGATGTCAAATGATGATTTCAACGAGGGGACGTTACGCGCTGCGGGTTATGCTGGATCTGGCACAGCAGAACACCGACAGGTACGTTCCTCTGAAAGAAATTGCGAACCGTCAGGACATTTCCGAGAAATATCTGGAGATTATCATAAAGGTACTCGTTCAGAATCAGCTTCTGGCCGGCCTGCGCGGAAAAGGCGGCGGTTACCGCCTGACGAAGGAGCCCGGCGAATACACTCTGGGCGAGATTCTGCGTCTGACAGAGGGAAGTCTGGCACCGGTCGCCTGCGTGGAGGAATCCTATGCGGAATGCTCCCGGCTTGAATGCTGCCTGACGCGGCCTGTATGGCAGAAACTGGATACGATCATTAATGAGTATCTGGATGGGATTACGCTGGAGGATTTAATCAAATCGCCTCAGAAACTGGTGTGAAAAGGAATGAATGGCTGTAATCAGTGCAATTAAGGAATAGACGGAATTATTTGTACATGGTAGAATGCAGGCTGTTGGATACGCAGGCAGATATGCCAATTCATCGTTCCGGAGGTGCATTATGGAGAAAAACATCATCAACTATTACAACCATTACGAGGAAGACGGAAGGCTGTTTCGCAATTACAGTCACCAGGTTGAATGGCTGACTACCATGTACTATTTTAATCGCGTCCTTCCCCCTCACAGCAGGATATTTGATGGCTGCGCAGGAACCGGAAATTACGCCTTCGAACTGGCCAGACGGGGAAATGCCGTCATTGCGAGTGATATAGTACCACGCAATGTGGATATCATGCGGCAAAAGCAAATGCAGAAGCCATTGCTGGACGACATTTTCGTCGGAGACATTTGTGAAATGAATCCATATGAAGATCATTCTTTTGATGTCGTACTCTGCATGGGGGCATTTTACCATCTGGAAGAAAAGGCCCGGAACATGGCTCTGGAGCAATGTCTGCGGTTATTGAAAAAGAACGGGGTTTTAGTTATTTCCTATATTAATTTCATGGCAGCATTACATTTAAACCTTAACGTGAAACTGGAGAATATGGGGGATGTGTTAAAATTCTATAGCACCAGAGGTGAGAACGATCCTTTTACCTATTTGCTGCCGGAAGAGATTGAAAAGACTGCACATGACCATCAGCTCAAAATTCTTCATCACCTGACATCAGACGGCACGGCTTATATGAGAGGGGAACAGCTAAATAATTTAACAAAGGAGAGCTTTGATCAGTACATGAAGCTGCATTTGGAGACTTGTGAATATAAGTATATCCTGGGGTATGGGCTGCATGGGCTTATTATTTTGACAGCATCATAATTATTGCATAGAACAGATCCTATCTCTTTATTATCTTACAGATACATAGCCCAAGAATCGCAGAAGCAGGACAGGCCACCATGAAGGCTGTGTTTTTAATACATGCCTTATATGAACGTTTTGTCCTGCTTCTTTTGTATTCCTCTGTAATTTTACGTTTCCTCGTCTGTCAATTTTCCAGTTTCTTTATATGCTGTTCAACAAACCCTTCTATCAATACCATCGCTGACTCCCATTCACACATTCGATTAATTACAAACCCATGTACACTCTCTGTAAATCGTTTTAAAGTCACTGTAACTCCCGCCCGCGCAAGGCGAAGTGCAAACTCCTCATCTTCCCTGCATAAGCTGTCTTCTCCGGCTGCAACAATCAGTGTATCAGGGAATCGCATCAATAACTCCGCCTGGGCATAAAGCGGACTGGCATATGCCTCTGCGCGATCTTCAGGTTTTATATATTTCAGATTGTAATCCCGTGCCCGCTCGGCCGTCATATCGCAAACTGACCTCTCCTTATCCGCCGGATCTTTTGCCAAATCAAGCGGAGGATAGTCAAGAATCGTGCAGCAGGGCTTAAATTGTCCTGTTTGACCATATTTCATACAGATTCCTGCGGCAAGATTACCTCCTGAACTATGCCCCATCAAAACGATTTTTCCAGGATGATAGAAGAGCGATTTTCTGTTATCCCACACCCATGCAGCTACGGCCTGACACTCCAGCACAGCTCTCGGGTAAGGGTACTCCGGTGCAAGCTTGTAATCAATATCCAGGACAAGCGCATGAAAGCGGCAGGCCATCTTTCTGCAGAATAACTCATCACGGTCCATTCTTCCGCCAATGAATCCACCTCCATGCAAATTAAGAAAAAGCGGCCGTTCTGCTGTCCTATCTCCATATTCAAAACGAATGATTTTCGTCTCTCCCTGTGAGGTTACCACTCTCATATCCTCTTTTTCAGCAGGAAATCGTGCCATTTCCTCCTGTGTTACACCACCAAAATTCCTTTGTTGCGACTCCATTGCAGCTTTTAATTCCAGTCTCTGATTCTGTGTCAGCATCCCATCACCCCTCTTATCATTTTAAAACATTGGAATTACAGTCATTGTCCAAAATACACTGATCAGGCAGAATAACACACAGGGAATTACGGACTGTTTTAAAACACATTTTAAGTCGTATCCGCCTGCTGCCATATACTGAGGTACGGCTGGAGTAGCCATTGGTGTCATAAATGCAGTCAGGCATGCCGCCTGCACCAGAATAATGACTCCAACAGGATTAGCCCCCATGCTCTTACAGGCCAAAATGGCAATAGGGATAAACACCATCATGACCGTTCGGTTCTGCATAAATTGTGTCAGCAAAAATGGAACTATAAAGAATACCATGCCAATCAGATAAGGATTTCCCAGCTTCCCTACAATGCCTGCAAGAACATCGCCAATTACATTGCCTGCGCCAGTTGCCTGCAGCGCGCCTCCCATCGTCAGACTTCCAACGAGAAGCAGATACATCCAAACAGGCATTGCTTCTGTCGCTTCCCTTGGTGTAAGAACGCCTGTAATCACCACAAGAAGGGCTCCTATAAAACAGATCTGCCAGGTAGTTATTCCCACTGCGCTTACAGAAATCAGTATATTGTTCAACTGCTGCTGGAATATTAACGCTACCGTAACCGCAATAAATATAAGGTAGCCGCTTCGTTCCTGAAAAGGCGGCAGTTTCTCTTTCTCTTGGTCTTTTCGTCCTTCTGACGAAGCTTCGATACCAACCACAGGCTTTTCCGGTGCAAGCTTCATCGCAAAAAAGATGCAGTAAACAGCACAGACTAATACTAGGGGCAACCTGCATTTCATGGGATCTGTCAATCCCACCATGTACTCGGTATATCCATTTGCCTCAAGGTAGGCATTTAATTCAGCAAATACGGTTGCACCGCTACCCAAAGGAAACGCACTGCATGTAGCTATCGCCGCAATGCCCAGCGGATACATCACTTTGCTGGGGCTAATGTTAATTTCTGCGCATGTTGCAGCCAGCATGGGACTCATAATTCCAAATACCACTACGGGGCTCTGTATAAACTGTGCCAGTATAATGGTTATAATGATATATGCCGCCATAATCTTTCGAATACTGCCCTGTGCCAGCCGATTGACACTGTATGATACTGTATGGACAAACTGGGTCCTTCTGAATCCGGCTGCAACTACAAACATACTCATCAACATAATGCCATTGGTATTTCCAAAATTTGCAAGGGCAGCGTTAGGCTCAATACAGCCGGTCATTATAAATAAAATCATACTGCATAGCGACACAGTCGCCATGGTCCATTTCCCCCAGATAAAACCTGCTATTGTTAATACACAAATAAGTAAACATATGGTCAAGGTACTCATACTCTGATTTCTCCTTTTGTGATTTTGCACAAGTTACAGGAAATATCATCGTCGCTGATTTGTAATTAACTTATCACTTACCTCGTGTTTTTTCCAATACATTTTCATAATTTTCCTATAAATAAAAGTTATAGCTGGATATTTACGTTCGTTTTTCTATCTGTTATACTGAGTCTAACAATGACAAACGAAACTGGAGGTCTGATAATGACACTGGATAAATTCGAATACGTATTGGCACTGGCAGAAGAAAAAAGTTTGACAAAGGCAGCGAAACGCCTTTATATCTCACAACCCGGGTTGACTTCTTATATCAACAAATTAGAGCAGTATCTGGGAATAAAGTTATTTGACCGCACAGTTACACCGATTCAGGTAACCGAGGCCGGAATGATTTATATTTCAAAAATGAAAAATATTCAGAATGAAGAAGCTATGCTGCGTATGACTCTTCATGATATGGGATCTCAAAAACGGGTATTTCATATCGGAATGGGGATGACGAGAGGAATGCAGTGGCTGCCCATCCTTCTTCCCGAATTCTATCAGTCTCACCCTGACGTTGTGCTTCAGATTCATGAGGGCGGTCTGGAAGAACTGGAGAACGGTGTCAGCTCCGGAAATATTGACATTGCTTTTGGTGCACTGAATACCGGATATCCTGGTGTTGTCTATGAAATCTTACGGAAAGAAATGATCTACTGTGTTTTTTCCCGCTCCTCATCTGTACGGCCCTTCGCAGCAAATGAGGCAACCATCAGGAATCCTGCCCTCATCGAAAGTTCCGTTTTAAATGGAATGCTGTTTCTCATGCCAACTCCAAACAATGGTTTCTTCCATTTTACCAGTCAGATCATGAAAAATAACCATATTCACTCGGGCGAAACGTTAAACATAAGTAACCTGGATACGGCCTACCAGCTGGCAGCCGGCGGCGTAGGCGCGCTCTTTGTCAATGCACTGGATTTTCACCGGATCCATCCGGAGCTCGATGAAAAGCTGGCTTTCTGCGTTCTGGATGACACGCCACTTTACCGCCTTTCCCTGATTGGATATAAACAAAACAGTCTGAATCTGGACCTCATTCAAGATATGCGCGATCTGATTCACCGTAAACTTCTGTCTTCGTTAAGCCCATCACTCACAGTTATAGGCTGATTAAAACAGGTTATTTGACAAAGCCGCTCTCCTTAATCCATAATAGGCTTATCCATCTTGCACGGGAATGGACGGAAATAAAAAATAATCGTCGCTGATTCATTTTTTATTTGGAGGTTATGCAATGAAAATCACTGATATAGAAATACTCCCTGCGAGTAAATATTTATTTATCAAAGTACATACCGATAGCGGCATTACAGGTATCGGCGAAGCCGGTGCGTGGGGATATTTGGACGGTGTGGCGGGTGTCCTGCAAAAGTTCAGAGATTACCTGATCGGACAGGATCCTTTCCCGATTGAACATCATTGGAATTTTTTATACCGGAGTATGTATTTTAGGGGTTCCATACTCATGAGTGCTTTGGCTGCTATTGATATCGCCTTATGGGATATCAAAGGAAAAGCGCTTGGCGTTCCCGTTTATGAGTTTTTTGGCGGCAAGTGCCGAAATAAAGTCCGCAGTTATGAAGCAGTCTTCCATTTCACTCCTCAGGAGGCCGCAGAAGCCTGTGTTCGGTTAAAAGCCAAAGGCTGCGATGCCGCCCGACTGATGATCACAGCGGATCTTAGTCAGACGACTGCCTCCCGGCAAAACAACATCTTTAGCTGTAAAGTACAGAAGTATATTGATATTGTAAAAGCCTGCAGAAACGCAGTCGGAAATGAATTCGACCTGATCTTGGAGTGTCACCGCAGCATGGATCCCATGGAAGCGATTGCCTTCGCTAAAGGTGTGGAATCCTGCCGCCCCCTGTTTCTGGAAGACCCGATTGCTCCGGATAACATGGAAGCAATGGCGGATATCGCTGCACGAATTGATATCCCGATTGCTACAGGAGAACGTTTTATTAACATTCAGGAGTTTGAACATGCATTTCAACGAAAAGCGGCAAAGTATGTACGCCCTGATGTGTGTGCGTTAGGCGGTCTGACCCCCTGTAAAAAAGTAGCATCTATGGCAGAGGCTAACTATGTAAAAATCGTCCCGCATAATCCGCTGGGGCCGGTTTCCACTGCGGCTTGTCTGCAGCTTGATGCAGCGATTCCCAATTTTGCAATACAGGAGTTCCCGTCTTTTTACCACCAGGGAAACGAATCTGAGATGACCATAGAACCGTTTCAGGAGGATGGCGGATACATAATTATTCCCGACACTCCCGGTATTGGAATTGAACTGGTTGATCATATCACAGAAAAATTTCCTCCAAAGCAACGAAGTATCTCTGCACAGCTGGCTTTCGACGGCTCTGTAACGGATATTTAAAAAACGTCATTCCCTTGACAAACATTTCTGTCTGTTCTATAATACGTTTAAACATATAAACACGTGGAGGACACGATGAGCAAAAGAACTATGACTATTTTGTCCGAATGTATTCCTGTATTTACGATGCTGCAGGATGAAAACAGACAACAAATCCTTATGCTGTTATTCGATCATAAGAAAATGACCGTAAATGAGCTGACCGATCAGTTGTCCCTGTCGAGGCCGGCCGTTTCTCATCACTTAAAGCTTTTGCTGGACAGCGGGCTGGTGACTGTGACGAAATGCGGGAAAGAACGTCTCTACCGCCTTTGTATGGATCCAGCAGTAAAACAGCTGCGAAATCTGTTAAATTCAATGGAAGACGACATGAATACAACGCCTGAATAACAGGCGTTATATTTCAGAAAACGCGTTTATATTTTTAAACATGTAAACATGAAAGGAGATATTATGAACAGAAAGCAAATCGCAGTCGTAACGGGTGCACACAGTGGATTGGGGAAAGAATTCGTTAAGCTTCTCACAGAGGATGGGACGATCTCTGAAATATGGGCGATCGCACGCAATAAGGAAAAACTCGATCAGCTAATCAGCGAATTTGGAAACAGGGTTCGCGTCTTCTCACTGGTTCTCTCTGACAGAACCAGTTTCTCAGTCATTGAAAAGCTTTTTCTCGAGGAACGTATCCATATAACATATCTGATCAATAACACAGGCTATGCAAAGTTCTGTTCCTATGACGACATTACTGTTGACGAATCTTTGAATATGATCGATTTAAATGTCAGTGCAGTCGTTGCGTTAGGTCTGATTTGTATTCCATATATGAAGAAGGGAAGTCATATTATCAACATTGCGTCTCAGGCCTCCTTCTTTCCGCTGCCCTATCAGAATATTTATAGTTCAACAAAGGCATTTGTCTCCAATTACACCAGGGCGCTGAATGTGGAATTGAAAAACAAGGGAATTACCGCGATCGCAGTCTGCCCTGGATGGATGAAAACGGGTCTTTTTGATCGCGGTACCATCGGAGCGGATCGGGCTACCAACAATTTTTCGGGCATGGTTACTCCCGATGTTGTTGCAGCCAAAGCGCTGTCTGATGCAAAGAAGGGAAAAGATATTTCCATCTATGGTCTCCCTGTAAAACTCACCTGCCTTTTCTCGAAGGTGACACCGCCAAAACTGATAATGAGAATCTGGCTGATGCTGCAGGGAATCAAACCGTAAAATCAGTACCGCATTGCGGCGGCAGCTGTTTTCCTGTACTCCCCAGGCGTCATGTTCAAGGTCCTTTTAAACAGCGTGCAGAAAAATTTTACATCCTCATACCCTACAGACCGCGCGGCCTCCTGAATGCACAGATCACTGCCGGCCAGCAGCTCACAGCACTTCTCAATCCGGATCTTCTGCAGGTATTCCAGCGCTGTCATCTCCGTCTCCTGACGGAATTTCCGGCTGATATACTGCTGGCTGTAATGGTATTCCAGGCAAAATTGCTTCAGTACGGCCTTTTCCCTGTAATTTTTATCCAGATACCGGATCGCTTCCAGCACTGCCGTGCTCCGCGGCTGTCTCTTCCTGTCATCCTTTTTGTTGTCACAGACGATTTTCCGTATGGTCAGAATCAGAATCTCGGTCAGCCGGCACCGGAATACCTCTGTGTATCCCACTTTTTTCTCCTGGTATTCCTCCTGAATTCCCAGGATCAATGACAAAATACTCCCCTCCTCATCATGGAACACCCGATTCGCAGAGGGCTGCCCGAAGCACCATTTATAGTAACGGATCAGGGACACCCGCAGCACTTCTTCAAAGGACCGGCAGTCCGCCAGTGTATCGTCAATCATCTCAGGCAGAAACAGGCAGTTAATCAGAGTAAAATCCCTGCATTCCCTGTAGCTGTGCCTGCTGCCGTAATCGATGATAAAATAGTCTCCGGCCTTCACCTCCCCGGATCTCACCTCTCCGTCCGCATCACGGATCGTATGCAGCGCGCTGCCTCCTGTAATATAGGCCAGTTCAAAAAAATCGTGGTCATGCATCTCCACGTCCTGCTGGCAGAAAGGCATGACCACAATCTTGTCCTCCCGCTCCGCTGTCAGTCCTTTCAGTTCAATTGTATTCCGTTCTCTCATAACAGGTTAAATTCACCCCCCATTTTAGTCTGAAACAGTTCTTTTTATTCATATTACAATCTGGTATCCTAGAAGTCAAGACAAACACAAGCAGGAGGAATTCATTATGGATTGGAAAGCAAAATGGCTCAGGCCAGCCAACGATTTCGGAAATGCGGCCCCCGTATTTTCCACAGATTTTGCGTTGTCACGGACTGTAAAACAGGCCCGTCTCTTTATCACCGCGCTGGGTGTATATGAAGCTGCACTTAACGGCCGCAGGATAGGCCAGTTTGTGCTGGCTCCCGGATGGACGACCTACTACAAACGGCTTCAGTATCAGGAGTATGATGTGACGGATTTACTCAGGGCGGAGAACCGTCTGACTGTCACCGTCGGAAAGGGCTGGTATCACAGTCCCATGCCCGGATTTACCGCATCGGACTTCCAGAAGGGCCTGGCCGCCCGCCCCATGGGGCTGCTGGCACAGTTGGAAATCACCTATGAGGACGGACAGCGCAGCTTTATCGTCTCAGATAAAAGCTGGTCCGTTTCCGAAAGTGCGGTCCGATTCTCTGAGATCTATGACGGAGAGATTTACGACGCTTCCTTTATCCCTCCATGCTCCGGGACAGCCGAGACCTTTGACGGGCCATATGAAACGCTGATCGAACAGCAGGGCGAAGAAATCCGCGAGCAGGAACGGATTGCGGCGGCCCGCATCTTTACGACTCCCAAAGGCGAAGTTGTGGCAGACTTCGGGCAGGAAATCACCGGTTACGTGGAAATCAGCGTAAATGCCAAAGCCGGGGAAGAAATCCGGCTTTCCCACGCAGAGGTTCTGGATAAAGCTGGCTGTTTTTATACGGAAAATTACCGCAGCGCCAGGGCGGAATACTGCTGTACATGCCGTGATGGACAACAGAGCTGCCATCCGCGCCTGACCTTTTTTGGTTTTCGCTATATTCGGATCGATGCATTTCCCGGAGGTCCCGGTGCGGCGAAACCGGAAAATTTCACGGCGGTGGTCCTCCACTCCCAGATGAAGCGAACGGGACGCTTGAGCTGTTCCAATCCTCTCTTAAACCGTCTCTTTGACAACATCATCTGGGGGCAGAAGGGGAATTTTGTCGACGTCCCTACCGACTGCCCGCAGAGGGATGAACGCCTCGGCTGGACCGGAGACGCCCAGGTATTTGTGCGCACCGCATGCCTGAACTATGATACCGAAAAATTCTTCACGAAATGGCTGGCTGATCTGGCTGCCGACCAGGGGGAGGACGGCTATGTGGGCCACGTAATCCCGGATCTGCTAAAGACACAGTCTGCCAGCGCCGCCTGGGGCGACGCAGCCGCGATCTGTCCGTGGGCAGTATATCTGGCATATGGAAATACAGAGATTCTCTCCCGCCAGTTTGAGTCTATGAGAAAATGGGTAGATTATATCACGGCGCATACCACGACAGAATATCTGTGGACCGGCGGTGTCCACTACGGGGACTGGCTGGGACTCGATGCCCCAACCGGCAGCTATAAGGGATCCTCCAGAGAAGACTTCATTGCCTCCGCATTTTACGCGCATTCGGCTTCCCTGGTAATTAAGGCCGGACTCGTTCTGGGAAAAGACATGGCAGCGTATGAAGCGCTCCTTCAAAACATTATATCCGCTTTCCGCAGGGCCTATCCGACTTACAAGACACAGACAGAATGTGTCCTTGCCGCCCATTTTCATCTGGCCGAAGACTGCCAGGCCGCGGCGGATCAGCTTGCACTGATGATAAGAGAATGCGGAACGAAGCTCCAGACAGGCTTCGTCGGAACGCCCTACCTCCTGCACGTGCTAAGCGATTACGGCCATACGGATCTGGCTTACTCCCTGCTGCTGCGTGAACAGTATCCGTCCTGGCTGTATCCGGTAACAAAGGGGGCCACCACCGTCTGGGAACACTGGGATGGAATTATGGAAAACGGGGATTTCTGGAGCAGGAACATGAATTCCTTCAATCACTATGCCTACGGTGCTGTGGCAGACTGGGTATACTGCTGCGCGGCGGGAATTACCCCGGCAGAGGGATTTCCGGGATACAGTAAAGTCCGGATCGCCCCCTCCCCCGATGTACGTCTCGACTGGCTTGAGGCCTCTCTCGACACGAGGCATGGCCGGATTATCTCCCGGTGGAAGAAGCAGGATTCACTCTGGCGCTACGAGATCACAACACCGGTGGACGCCGAAGTTGTGATAGACGGAAAAACCTTCCTCGTGAGTGCCGGAAGTTATATTTATTTCAGTGAGAAACAGTAATCTCGGTGGATACTTCTGATATACGGTCTGCTTACGGACAACGATAAAATATTAGAGTAAAAAAAGACGCGCTGTGTATTATGTGGTACCCCTGCTGACAAACAGCAATGGCTCCGCTGTACACAGCGCGTATTTTTATAAAGTTAGTAACTAAATTTTCTCGTATGCGACCAGCGTCTCCAACGGAATCCGTGTCTTCCCATGTCTGTCCGGATCCGCCGGTTCTTCATCAGCATATCCAATCGCAAGGATATTTACCGGTTCCAGGTTCTCAGGAAGGTTGAATTCCTGTGAAAGAATATCCGGCTTAAAATAGCATACCCAGACAGTTCCCAGTCCTAATTCTGAAGCCTGCAGCATCATGTGATCGGTGAGAATAGAGGCATCGATATCTCCAGTCTGCTTCTTATCAAACGGACGGGTCCACGCTGTGCTGTGGTCGGCGCACACGATAACAGCCAGAGGTGCATTGTAAATGTTGGCGGCCTTTTCAATTTTCGCCAGGCCCTCCTTTTCCTGTACGACAATCAGCCGCACCGGCTGCAGGTTCGCCGCTGTCGGTGCAACGCGGGCCGCCTCCAGAATCAAATCCAGTTTTTCCTGCTCCACCTTCTGAGACTTATAGCTCCTGACCGAATACCGTTTCTTCGCGTTGTCTAAAAAATTCATATGTAAAACGCTCCTTTCCTTTCATCTTCTATATGATCTATGTGATATAGCTGCATGCAGTGGGTTGATGTTTTCATCAACTTCAGCTATAATTATAACACTGATTTTCCTTTAAACAAGTATGTACTTTTAGGGTATGTAGTACCCAAAAAGATACTGCCTATCCGTATGAAAGGAATCGATAGAAAGGAGCTTTCTCATGAAATGTCCCAGCACTTACCATTGTCCTGTTGAGGCCACGCTTGAGTTGATCGGAGGAAAATATAAGGCCCTGATACTCTTTCATCTGGTGGAAGGCGCCCTCCGCTTCAGCGAGCTTCACCGCCTGATTCCACAGGCGACACCGAAAATGCTGACCCAGCAGCTGCGCGAGCTGGAAACGGACGGTTTGTTAAGCCGCACCGTCTATCCTGTTATTCCCCCAAAGGTGGAGTATCAGCTCACTCCTTTTGGGGAAACGATCTTACCGGTTTTGGAGGCTATGTGCAGCTGGGGATCCGATTATTTGAACAAATCCGGCAGCAAGGCCCCTTTTTCCGCGGCTATCAATACAGAAATGCAGACTGAATGACAATCAGCCTGCATTTCTTATTTCAAAGAATCGTTCGTCCCATGAAACAAAAGCTCCAGAGGACAGCGGGTCCCGCTTGGCGGACTCTTTATTCTATTGTTATTTTGTCCCGTCATTTGAATAAGGGCCGAGGATGTTATAAAGCAGATCCACCGTTTAGACAAAGCAAAGCTTGGATATAACTTTTTCTATCTCACTGGCATCTCCGGAGCCGGACGTGCCGTGGAGGGCGCAGTTGAAAGTGCAAAAATAAGGCGAGGGACGAGCTGGAAAAGCTGCAGGAACTCAAGCCCCAGAAAATCACATATTTTTTACTGTAATCTTAAAATCACAGCAGGTCCCTCCGTCTCCCATCGTCTGGGTTCTTCCCCATTCAAGCCTGAGATGCATGCTGCCATAGCATATATCATCCGCATGGCAGTATGCCCTTACAATCTCCTCACAGCCATAGGCTTTACAGATATCGAAATATGGACACTTTATCATGTCGAATCTCAGTACCTTATTTGTTGTCTCATAGTAAACCGCCTGAAAGCCTGCCTTCGGACCGAAATTCGAGCGGGTCATGGATTTGAAAAACTTTGGAACGAGCCTGCAGCATCCGGGTATCTTCATCAGCTTATGAAGCATATCCGCCATGCGCCGGCTTCTCCATGCATAATAATCCTCGATGAAATCCGCAGCCTGCTCTCTCGCTTCTCCGTTGGCAGTCAGCGCATCAAAGGCCGCTATCCCCGGATAAATACGTTCTCTCGTATGCATATACATGGCCTTTGGCTCCTGTGCGTTTTCTTCACAGATCTCCCGGTACCGTTTCCACGCCATTGCCATTATCGATGCCGCTTTTTCACCTTCATAGCGTTTAGAGAGGAACGGTGCCATCTCTGCCAGAAATACATTCTCTTTCTTCTTTGCCATATTGATCCCGCCTTTCTTTCTGTCACACAGCACATCCGGATATAAAAAGCCGGTTACAGGCTTCATGCGCCTTTATGCATCTCGTCTTTTATATTGATAAACAGCCAGTCTGTCGTTGCACTCCTTCAGTTTAGGCAGGGAGCCAAACAGCCATCCGCGAAATGTATAAGTCTTCATCACATCATTAAAGCTGTTTTCCCGCAGCAAGGTCAGTCCGGGACACAGCGCCTCCAGCTCTTTTCCCGACTTGGTGCCCCAACGGAAAGTAGCATTGGTACTCTTTAAGGTATCATGATGTTTGGCCTGCTTTACAGCCATTGGCGGCATCAATTCCGCCAGCAGCACAAATTCAGGAAATGCACCGGCGAGTATGGAAAGCAGTGTCTTCACCTGTTCCTGGCTAAAATACATCAGCACTCCTTCAATAATAAAAATCAAAGGTCTCCCCGTTTCAACAGCCTGGGTCCAATCCGCCTTCAGGATAGAGTCTGCAATCTGATGAACCCTGTCACTTTCCGTAAAAAACTGCTTTCTCACCGTCATCGCATCCGGCAGATCAATGTCATACCACAGGATTCTTCCGTTATCAACACGGTAAAATCTCGCGTCCAGGCCGCAGCCCAGATTCACGCAAACCGCCTCCGGATATTTTTCCAAAAATTGCTTTAGCGCCTGATCAAACATGATGGTTCTGGCCACGACGCCCTCATGACTCATAAATTTATCGTATTTTTCTGTGTCCATTTGCAGCTGTTTCATGATTTCCACTGCTTTTTCATCTCTGATCCTGGCGTTCTGTCGAAGGGTCTCATTGGCCTTAATTACCAGGGGGATCAACATAGTTTCCTGTACAACTCCAAGATTTGCTGTCATTTCTTTATTTGTCCTTTCCAGTTTTTGCTGCGGAACGCAAGTTAGTATATACTAACCATATATTACCATAAGACCGCACGGATGTCTATTGTCTGTACATGAGAACCTTTCGCAATCACAAACCAGACAGTTGATAAAAAAGTATTTTTCGTGTAACCTTTCTTTATCACAAACGTTTATAGGATGATAAGGAAAATAAAGAAAGGGGGGCCGCGGTGAAGAACGAGACGCTGGAAAATATTTATCTTACTTATTACCATGAGGTTTACTTATATACGCTTTCCCTGTGCGGCAATGTCCATATGGCCGAGGATCTGACCAGCGAGACATTTTATAAAGCGCTGCTCTCCCTGGAAGGCCAGCGGCAGAATGTAAAGTTCTGGCTGTTTAAAGTAAGCAGAAACCTGTTTTATGACCGGCTGCGCAAGGATGCACGGCTTCTGCCTGAACTGACGGAGCCGCCGCCTTTGAGCGGGTCTTCCGACATCGTTTGGGAGCAGATGCTGAAAGGTGAAGAGGCCAGGGAACTCTACCGCGCTGTTTTAGGCCTTCCGCCCAGATACAGGGAAGCCATCTTTATGTTTTACTTTTTAAACTACAACATTAAAGAAATAGCAGCTCTGACCGGCCAGAAGCCAGGTGCGGTAAAGACAGCGCTTTGCCGGGCACGCAAGCAGTTGAAAATAAGTCTGAAGGAGGAAATGTATGACATTTAAGGAAGTGTTTCAGCGATACAAAGAAGGAACAGCCTCTTTGGAAGAGATAAAATTCGTAGAGGAGGAGCTTGAGAAATTCGAGCTTCTGGAAGAATACACCCTGGCGCAGATCGATGACAGCTGCCCGGGACTTCAGGAACTCATGACTGAAAGTGATGAAAATGAGATCAGGGGAATTAAAAAGACGGTGAACCGGAAATTGCTGAAAAGCATTTTGATTTCTTTTCTGGCAGCGGCTGTCCTGGTTCTGCTCTCCGGCCCCATATGCAGCCGTATTTTCTATAATCCGAACCGCGGTTATCAGGAGACGTATGGCGGAGACGGTCAGTTTTTTATTGATGCGGCGGTATTTACCGAGCTGCACTCTCCTGGCTATACGACGAATTGGGCCAAGGCGGTCCCCGGCTTTCCGGGCAGCTATCATGTGGAGATACGCCAGAGCAATCTCTTCCACGGTCGCGAAGAAACGTTTTCCGGCAGAATCGTGCGGGGGAAAATGGCGGGCAGCGAATCTTCCCTGACCGGTTACTATTCTAATATTTTAAACCGGACAGGATCTGTACTGGAGACGTACTGGCATTTTCCTCCTATGAATGCATTTGGCCGAAAATTAGAAACCTTCTGCACGACGGATGAGGCTGGAAACGATGTGTATCAGCAGCCACAGAAGGAAATCGACAGCCAGCTAGAGCAGCTGGAAGAGCTTCCTTCCTCCTCCTGGGCCGCCGCCTATATCACATTTGACGCCCCCATGTCCCTGGATGCCTTCAGCAGTCTGTACCGCCAGTGGGTGGCCGATCAGGGCAATCTGGATATCACCTATGCAGCCGTAACGTGCAGCGAACCAGGGTATAACATGAACGTCGCCGGATTTGATCCCGCTGGAACAGGTGTATTCTCAGAAGCAGGCGTCTATCCGGAAGAAACGTATCCATATCTGAGGCCAACGACGGCCAGAGAACTGAACGACGGAGAAGCACTGGAAGAAATCTGGGAACAGCATTTCACTTCCATGCTGCAGTATATGTCTGACAGGCCGCAGTTTTTAACAGCCATGGCCGATGTAAACGGGATCAGCCAGGAATATTACGAAGAACTGGCTTCCTATGTGAAGGATCATGGCATTCAGATTTTCGGCGTTATGATTCAGGGAAATGTAAGCCAGGTGATCTCCTTTGCAGAGCAGGAAAAGGTGGATGGTGTGTATGTGGAAGACGCGAAATTGTCCGCGCTTTCACGGTAACATATCACAATTAATTTCTAAGTAGAAATTGTCAGAGTAATAATAAAATGCAGGCGTAAGATTAAGAGGACAGACTCGTCCGCTCTTACGTCTGCATCTATTTTCTTTCATGAATGTAACATTTACCTTCCCTGGTTCCAGCACCTGCACTGTTCAATCCGCCTGCCGCCGTCTCCCTGCGCTTCATCATATGCAAACTGCTTCAGCAGCTCACAGGGAAAGTCCCCGCACTGGCCGCAATGCTCATGCTCCCGGGTCTCGCAGCAGGTTTTTACCGGACATCCGTCACCCCAAAATGGCTTATCAATATGTACGCAGCCTTTACATCCCATTTCCTCCTTATAACCGCACGAACTGCACAGGATACCGCATCTGGATTCAATCATCATAAAATCTCCTTTTTGATTTCCATTATAGCAGAGGGAACATGACAGCTATGGGTCATGTCTCCCGGTATCTCTGCAAAATATTTTCAGACTGCCGTCGGATATCCGTCCTCAGTTCTTCCGGTTCCAACACGCGCACCTGATCGCCAAAGCTGAGAATCCACTGCCGCATGTTCTGATAGCCCGCAAAATCCCATTCGAACAGCAGTCCCCCGCTCTCGCAAGGCACGTAGCTGTCCCTACCGTATTCGTCAATCAGACGGTGTCTTTCCGTTTCTGTAAATATCGCCTTCAAGCGAATCGTATGGGAGGAAAAGTAAGCATCAAAATCCAGCCGTTTCTCCGGAATCTCGCGCGGAACAAAGTGTTCCTCCAGGACGGACAAGTCCCATAGGCGGTTCAGCTTAAAGAGACGGTAATCGTTTCTGCTGTGACAGAATCCAAAAACGTACCACGAGGACCATTTAAAAATCAGCCGGTATGCCTCAATTCTGCGCTGGCTTTCCCCATTTTCACTGTAGTACTGGAAAGAGATCATGCACCTGCACCGGACTGCTTTTTTAATCAGGCCGATTTTGTGTGTCAAAGCGTCGTGGTAATGGGACGCAAGGTCAATCACCATGGTATCGTCAACGACAATCTGCCGTTCCCTGCTCGACAGCTTTTCCATAATTCCACTCAGGTATGTGCCTGGGGATACGCTGTCAATGCCTTTTAAACCAGTTAAAATGGTCTGCAGTTCATCCTGCGTAAAGAGCGTCTTGTCTATCTTATAGCTGTCTGAGATGGAGATGCCTCCGTCAAATCCCTGAATCGTGATCAGGGGAATCCCGGCTTTACAGATCGCTTCAATATCCCTGTTGATGGTTCTTCTCGAAACCTCAAAACGCGCCGCCAGCTCCGGAGCGGTCACTTTGTCCTGCTGCAGCAGGATTGTAATAATTCCAATTAAGCGTTCGATCTTCATATTTTATCACCCTATGACATTGTATCACAGGGAACATGACATTACATAGTCATGATTTTTTATTCTGTATTTATTTTTCCAGCCGCACTACGTTTCAGCTATGTCTGCCAAGCACCGAAGTAAATATACCATTTTCCACTCTGGAAGCAGCCGAATGCACCGGTTTTACTGTATCAGGCGCCAGTTCCGTGTTCTCCGCCTTCAGATCATCATGAGTCAGCACGAGATGCTCTTTTACCTGGTATCCCTCAAACTGGCGCAAATCGCACTCAATTTCTGCATCCTCCTCTAAATCTTTATTCACTGCAAAAATTGTAAGTGCATCCGCCTCCTGATCCCAGATGCAGACACTATCCAGGATAGATACCTCTCCATAGTTCCGGCTTTCATAGAAAGGAGCCTTAATCTGAGTCAGCAACACGGTTCCTTTCCCGTAAATGCTGGCATGCATATATGGATAAAAGATCGTCTGCCTCCAGGCCCCTGTGTCCGATGTCATGATAGGCGCGATGACATTCACCAGCTGAGCCATGCACGCAATTTTGATTCTGTCCGCATGGCTCAAAAGGGTAATCAGCATGCTTCCCACTAAGAGGGCATCTTCAAAGTTATATACATCTTCAAGCTGATGAGGCGCTTTGTCCCATGGTTTGATCTTTTTATCCTGTTCATTGCTGTGGTACCATACATTCCATTCGTCAAAAGATAAGTGAATGCTCTTCTTTGCATGTTTTTTTGCCTTCACCGCGTCACAGAGGGATACCACTCCAGTGATAAACTCATCCATTCCCTTCGAACTTGCAAGGAAATCCGGCGTATTATTGCTGTGATTTCCAAAATACTGATGGAGGGAGAGATAATCCACCTCGTCATAGCACTCATCCAGGACCTGATATTCCCAGTCTCCGAATGTAGGCATTGCCAGGCCGGAGCTGCCGCAGGCTATGGTCTCGATGCCCGGATCCAGCCATTTCATCAGCCTGGAAGTCTCTGAAGCGATCCTTCCATACTCTTCCGCTGTTTTGTGGCCCATCTGCCATTTTCCATCCATTTCATTGCCCAGACACCATACCTTAATGTTATGCGGCTCTGCATAGCCGTGAGTCCTGCGGAGATCGCTGTAATAAGTGCCGCCTTCAAAATTACAGTATTCCAGTAGATTTTTCGCATCCTCCGGCCCTCTTGTGCCAAGATTGACGGCCATCATCATATCGCTTCCCGCTTTTTTTGACCAGTCTGCAAACTCATTTAAACCGAATTCATTCGTCTCGATCACCTTCCAGGCCAGCTCTGTCCTTGCCGGCCGCTGTGCTTTCGGTCCTACACTGTCCTCCCAGTGAAACCCTGATACAAAGTTTCCGCCTGGATAGCGCACAATGGGCACTCTAAGCTCCTTTACCAGCTCCAGGGTATCCTGGCGGAAGCCATGCGCGTCGGAATTCACATTTCCTTCCTGATAGATTCCCCCATATACAGCACGCCCCAGCTGCTCAAGGAACGAACCGTATATTCTTTTGTCAACATCCCCTGTTAAAAAATAACGATCAATGATAATTTGTGCTTTCTTCATGTTTTCTCCTTTTTTCTAATTCAGGACACCTCAAAGCAGTCAAAATAAGCGGAACCGCCGGTTACCTTCGTCGCATAGCTAAACAGCGCAAATCGGTACCCCACAAAATGGGTCAGGCGGTAGGACATCTTTAACTGGCTGCCGATCCGGTTCCAGTTGCTGCAGTCCAGGCTGTAATAAAACTCTGCGGTATCCGCCATATCCCGAAAATCAAAGTCAACGCGGAGATATATTTCGCTCTGCTGCAGCACTGTGCTTTCCACAATCACCTCCGGCTTTCCGGTCTCATAGTGCATCCTGGAAGGTTCAAACGGTTCCGGCTCCGCCATCGCCATGATCACCGTAGCCGAAGCCTCCGTCTTCATGACGCCGACGTATCCATACTGATCCTGGAAAGCTCCAAGGCCAGCGAAATCTCCCGCCTTCATCTCCGATGTATCAAGCAGCACACGACCGGAACAGACAGGCCCAAAGGTCCTCTGTGTCAATGTGTTGTGCGCATTGGACAGGTTATCGCAAATCGTACCGTTTATTAATTTAAGCCAGCCCGGTCTTTCACTCAGCGACCAGAAGCGGTCATCACAATTATGATTCCACTGCCACCACAGTCCCAGTGCTGTCTGATCATCAAACCCATCGGATTGGACAACATCAATTCTGCAAAAAGCCTTAGGATTCACTGTATTTATATCAGACAGCCGTCCACAGTCTCCAAACACCGGCCAGCCGTCCTCCCAGGATACCGGAACAAGCACCGGTATCCTGCCTGCCGAACCGTGATCCTGAAACAGCAGCGCATACCATTTACCATCTTCCGTTTCAAAGATTCCGCCCTGTGCAACTCCTCTGTTATGAAATCCCATATCGCTGTCCAGAACCACTCTTCCCTCATACACGCCGTCAATTCTGTCTGAGCGGTAGCACAGCTCCATTCTCCTTCCGGAAGAGCGGTCCGCAGGAGGCCACGCAATCAGAAATATATAATACATGCCATTCCGTTTATAAATATGCGCCCCTTCGGCAGGAAGGCCGCCTGTTCCTCCCACATCGGCACTCGGAATAATCACCTGATTCATGCCATCTGCCTTAACCGCCTTCGCATCAGAGGTTAATTCCATCACACGGATTGTCCCGCTGCCGTATACCATATAGACTCTGCAGTCATCATCAAACAGCAGGGACATATCGTGGTAAATGCCGGGAAGCGTGTATCTCTCCCATGGCCCGTCTTCGATGCTCCCGGTCTGAAAAATATATGTTTTATTGGAATTATATGCCGTAAACACAACATACCAGGTATGGCCGTTATGTCTGATACAGCTTGCCCAGGAACCTCTCCCATAGTCGTGTTTTCCATTCCTTAAAGACATCTCATCGCTGTTTTCCAAAACATCATACACGTAATTAACAATTTCCCAATGAATCAGGTCCCGCGATCTCATAACAGGACAGCCCGGCGTAAAATGCATCGTCGTGCTCGTCATGTAATACGTATCACCTGCCCGGACCACATCAGGATCAGGTATATCCGTCCACCACAGGCGCGTTTCTCTCGTTTCTTTCATTGTCCTCCTGCTCTCTGCCCCTCTCGCAGCCTGCTATTCTAAAGAGAAGGAAGCCAGACTGATCCCGCCCTCGCCTTTGAATTCGAAATACAGCGCATGGACACCATCCGGAATCGTAATCTCAGCAGAATTTTCCACCCATACGTTGGAATAGCCTGCCGGAATCGTACCCAGGCACTCACCATCCCATCTGGTTTTCACTTCAAAATAACCGCTGCCATAGCCTCTTGTTTTCAGCGAAATCCTCGTAATACCGCTGCAGTCAAAATACTTGAATCCTGCGATTGTGGAATCCTGCATATTGGCGATGTATCCGGTCTCTTCATCGCCATCCCGTCCATCCTGTGTGATTCTGGCATATTTTCCGTCGATCCAGCCTGCATGGTGGAGCAAGTGATTGTTATCCATTGTTTTAGAAAATAGATTACAGGCAATATATGCCGGATACTCTCCCTTCCCGGCCAGTGGGCCTCCATTTAAACCGCATGAGGTCATCTCGACCTGCTGTATGGAACCATCTTCCCCGATCTGAATCGGCTCAGCGCAGCCCTGGCGGCTGAAATTAGTTCCGTTTGTATGCCTGTGGTAAAAGATATACCACTGTCCTCTTATTTCTGCCATCCCGCCGTGATTGTTGCCTGGAACATACGCAGGAAGGCCGGCCGGCTTCTGGTGCGTGATGTTACCATCGCAATTGCTGACAATGACTCCGCCATACACATATTCTTTCGTTGGATACCGGCTGACCGCATAACACAATTCATGCATTTTACTCGAAGAATAGACAAAATAATACGTATCTCCATTCTTTCTGATTGAAGGACCCTCAAAGAACTCATGTCCCTCAAAATCAGTTCCGGCACTGTAACAGTTTCCGGGAACTATGATGACCGGTTCCTCCGTTATGGTCACCATATCCGGCCCAAGCACGGTCGCCATGGCGCCTTTCCTCGACTGATCGCCGGGGCCGCAAAATCCCGTATAGAGATAGACGCTGCCGTCCTCCATCAGGACTGCCGGATCAAATTGGGGCTGATCGCTGTCCCGTTCCCCCAGACGTCTCCCGTCTGCATCGTGTACATATCCATAGAAGCTGTATTTTCCTGCGGGTGTATCACTGACAGCCACCGATACAAACGGAACTTTATCGAGAACATAATACAGATAGTATCTTCCATCTGCGCCCCTGACAACGTCCGGAGCATACAGGCACATGCTGCCCTCCCGGTTTACCGGATCGCTGGTCTTTTCATAGATAACGCCTTCATATCTCCAATTGCCTAAATCGTCCGACGGCGCGGAATAGCATACATAATCATTTAAACAATAGGCAAATCCATTAAAACGGTCGTGGGATCCGTACACATAAACACGGTCCCCGAACACATGGGGTTCACCGTCCGGAATATATTCCCAGGAAGGCAGATAGGGATTAAACGCCTGTTTTTTCATACTCATCCCTTCACACCTCCCAATACAATTCCTTTCACAAAGTATTTCTGAAGGAACGGATACACCATGACGATTGGCAGTGATCCTAAAAATATCTGTGCAGAACGAAGAGTCCTGTCTGATATTGTAGCCATCTGCTGGATCTCTTCTCTCGTCATCATACTGAACGAACGCTGAACCGCAATGGTTTGTATGTAAGTCTGCAGCGGATAATTGTCAGGATTGTTCATAAGAATCAGTCCGTCAAACCAGCTGTTCCAGTTTGCCACCAGAGAGAACAGCAGGAGTGTGGCCAGAGCCGGTTTGGACAGCGGTACATAGATCGTCCAAAGGGTGCGCCAATGCCCTGCTCCGTCTATAAATGCCGCCTCCGCCAGTTCTCTCGGAACTTCACGGAAAAAGTTGAGCAGGAGAATCACACTGAAAACAGGTACGGCGCTAGGAAGAATCAAAGCCCAAATACTGTCCAGAAGGCCAAACTGTCTGATTACCATGTACCACGGAATTAAACCGGCATTAAATATCATTGTGACAAAGAAAAACCAGGCGTAAACGGTTCTGAACCGAAAGCTTCCCTTCGGCTGGGATAATGGATAGGCAGCCGTAATTGTCAGTAACAGGCTTAAGCCCCCGCCCATTATAATTCGTATAACGGAAACTCTCATGGAGCGCCAGAAGGCGGGACGCTTTGCAACGAAGGAATACGAATTTAAGGTAAACTCCTTAGGCCACAGCGATACGGTTCCGGCCGAAGCCGCCGCGCTGGAGCTGAAGGAAACTGCCGCCACATGGATCAGGGGAATCACACAGATCAGAGCCAGTACGAGCAGAAATGCCGTATTTAATATTGGAAACCACTTAAACTTCTTCTTGCTTTTCATAGACTGCTCCTTTCCTAAAACAGCTGATAGTCTGCAAACTTATAGGCAAACCAGTAGGAAACTGAGATTAAAGTCAGAGATATCACCGATTTAAACAGTCCCACCGCCGTTGCAACGCCAAACTGTGCCTCCAGCATGCCGATCCGGTAAACGAAGGTGTCAATAATATCACCGCTGGCATATACAGGCGGGCTGTACATATTAAACACCTGGTCGAATCCCGCATTCAGCACGTTGCCAAGGCTCAGCACCATTAACAGCACAATCACCATGCGCATGCCGGGAAGCGTAATATGCCAGATCTGCTTCCAGCGGTTAGCCCCGTCAACCTGGGCTGCTTCATATAAGCTTAAATCTATGCCGGTGATTGCCGCCAGATATACAATAGTTCCATATCCAAAGGACTTCCAGGTCTCCGTTACGATCAGCGTAAACGGGAACCATTTATTATCGCCTAAAAAGAAGATCGGCTGGCCGCCCAGCGCTTTGATAACCTGATTGACGAGTCCGTCTCCCGGCGCAAGTATATCGATAAAGATGCCGCCTAATACCACCCATGATAAAAAGTGAGGCAGATAGATAGCCGTCTGAATGCCTTTTTTCAAGGAATTATGTCTCACCTCATTGATGAGAATAGCGACTACAATCGGAATTAAAAGTCCGAAAATTATTTTCATGACTGCGATAAACAGAGTATTCCACAGCACGCTGGTGAAATTAGGCAGTTTGAACAAATAGATAAAGTTATCGAAGCCAATCCATTTCTGATCTCCAAACAGCCCCTTCGCCGGTATAAATTTCTGGAAAGCAATGATAATGCCTCCCATCGGCAAATAGCTGAAACAAATGAGCATAATTACACTTGGTAAAATCATCAGATGCAGCGGCAGTTCCCGCTTTCTTCTGCTTTTCATAGAAACCCTCTCTTTCCTGTTTAAAAAACGAGAGGAAAAGTTTTTATGAAACCTCTCCTCTCGTAATCTCTTTTCTAGTTTTTAACGGACTGGTACCATTCGTTGACTTCCGCTGTCATATCAGCTCCGCCAAGAGCATTCCAGTTTTCAACGAATTTATCAAATTCATCTATGGAAACATCTCCCATAATAATGCGGACAAACATTTCCAGTTCCATCGTCTTTAAAGAGGATTGTTTATCTACCATCGTCGGTGTAGGCGCGCCTACAAACTCTTCTCTCATCACCTGACCGTTCTCAATATAACCATTCAGAGCATGGAAGACTCCATTTTCTCCGTATATCTTATCCCAGCCCCACTGAGTCGTATCGCCATTGTAATAAGCTTCCAGATTGGTCTGAATAACTGCAGGCTCACCCTCTAAAATGCTCATATCTCCCAGCTTACGCGCCTTTTCGATTTCATTAAACGCCTCGAGGTTTTTATTCGTCGGAGCCGGTGCAACCGGAGAGAACTTCCATACGCCTACCGCTCCATTTTCTACCGGCATGTAATAGTGATTAAAGTCATTGTCCTCGCCCCAGTTTTTCTCCAGATGCATATTGATTAACTTAACAACCGCTTCCGGATTCTCATAGTCTTTGCGGACTGCATAATACCACTGGGTACGGAATTTCTGCGGAACCTTCGGAAGCGTATCATCGGCCGATACGATCGGATATCCAACCCAGTCGGCCTCCGGATCATTTTGGTAATTGCTGATCAGCGGATACATCGGGTTCCACTGCTCACCAAAATCAATTCCCACTTTTCCGGCCGCTATCGTCTCTGCGACCTTTGCCCCATCCTTAATACCGAATTCCGGGTCAAGCTCTCCAGCCGCATACATATCTGCCAGAGCCTTTAATGCGTCCTTGGTTTCCGGAAGCACACTGCCCCACGCCAATGTCCCATCGTCTGTCTTCACCCACATATTGGGATAAGAATGGTAACCTGCGAAAAAGCCTTCTGTGCCCATGGCGCCGCTGTATAAATCCTTTGTAACTGCCATTGCATACGTGTCATCTTTTCCATTTCCATCAGGATCGCGTGTGGTAAACGCCTCAGCAATGTTCTGTAAATCCTGCATCGTCTTAGGTGGTTCTAATTGTAACTTATCCAGCCAATCCTGGCGGATCCAGAGATAATGTGTACTCTCCACCGATGCATCTGCATAGGGGACTGCCATCAAATGGCCGTCAAAGGTAGCCGACTGCAGGATACCAGGTCCTTCCGAATTATAAACCTCTCTCGTCAGTTCACTGGCATACTGGTCATAAAACTCTGTCATATCTGCTATCATGTCCGATTCTGCCAGCTGCTTCAGCTGTGTACGGTTTACAATCAGAACATCCGGCAAATCACCAGAGGCAATGGTAACATTCAATTTCTGTGTATAGGCATCATCGTTAAGACCGCCTCTGACCGTCCAGGCATAACTGATGTCAATCCCCAGATCATCGGAATACAAGTCCAGCCACCTGTTGCTGTCGATGGTCTCCCCCGGAGTCTTAGGCAGAATATTGTCATTCAAATCATTATCCACCGTACGTGCAAATGTCATACTGATCGGTGGATCATACTTTCCAAACGGATCCGCGCTCTCCGCAGCAGCGGAGCTGTCCCCTGCCGCTGCAGTACTCGTTTCACCTGCTGCACTTGCAGAAGATGACGAACCGCCCGAATTATTTCCCCCGCAGGCAGTCAGCAGCATACTGCCGATCAATACAGCAGATATACCAGTACTAAAAATACGTTTTCTCATATAGCCCTCCTTGTTTTATGATTTATCACCAATTTGCACCCTTATTATACCCGTATTTTTAGTCGTTTTCTACAAGCAACTTTTGATTTTCTTAACACATCTTTACTATATTTTTTCTCGTCTTCACATATTTTTACATCTGCGTTTTAACTCTCATGTCTTTTCGCAGAGTGAAACGTATCCCGGTATTCCTGGGGCGACATACCTTCCGCTTTTTTAAACAGGCGTGTAAAGGAGGCGGCGGTATCATAGCCAACCTTTCTTGCAATTTCGTAAATTTTTTCATACGGATTTTCAAGTAATTCCTTCGCCCTTTTTATCCGCGCATTCTCTATAAAGCTGGAAAGCTTATGGCCGGTCGTCTGATGATAGAGCCGGGAGAGATAGGAGGAATTTAAATATGTTTTTTCAGACAGGCTCGTCAGGGATAAATCTTCCGACAAATGGCCTTCAATATACTGCTGCACAAATGCTATGATCTCATGTGTACGCTTGCACTGCTCTTCTTTCTGTAAATCAAAAAGCTTATGAAATAATTCCAGAAGATGATCGGCCGCCTCCTTCCAGGTGCCATAGCTTTCACTGTCCTGCAGTTTATTTATATTGTAAAATTCGGAAAACTGAGATGCCAGCTGGGAACGGTTCATACAGGAAAGGAAGAAGGTGATAATCGTCTGGTATGCCTCCAATGCAATACCATCATTTTTATCCTGTATTTCGCCAAGGGGCACCAGCCATTTTTTTAAGGACTCAAAATAGTCCTGCTCTTCCCCGGTTTCTATGGAGTGATATAAATCGCTTAAGTCTTTGCGGAATAATAAACCCTGCAACTCAGCCGCCGCATGGTCAGCTTTTGCGTCCTGAACCGGAACGAAGTTCTGCCTCTGCTTCCGAAAATCCCTTTCGTCAAGAATGGTTTCCACATCATGACTGATATGGTGGCTAAGTAAGTCCATCAGAGATACATACTTCTCTGCAATTTCCTTCCACCCGCATGGCCTTTCTGCCAACGCAAAATTCACTGGGGCATCCAGCTTCTCCCGACAGGCCGACTGAACGATCTCAAGCGTTCCCTTCAGGAAAACGCTCATACTGCCGTCATCACGATCCGAAAATGGCTGTGTCTTTCGCGGCTGGACAAAAACAGCAATTTTATCATCCTTCAGCGGGACAGCAAGACTGTCAACGTGCATGGAAAAATATCTGACAAGCAGTTGTTTGATCGAATACATGATCTGATTTTTCTCCCAGAAATCAATCGACTTGGGCAGCGTCAGTATTTCTCCCAAAACCAGCATCACCGGTTCGTCTGCTTTCAAATGGATAAAGAGCCGTTCGAATTCTTCCGTATTGATTTTTAAAGAACGATCACTGTTAAGCAATGCATAAAAATACTTCTGGCAAAACAAATCCTGAGCAAGATTAATCTGATCTTTGGCGTTTTGAATCATCTCATTCGTTTGATTCTCATCTTTCAGCTCCTGAACAACGCTTTCCACGGTCTTTATAATCTTGTCATATCCCTCCGTCTTTAATAAGTATCTTACGTTACTGTATTGAATCGCCTTATACGCATAGTTAAATTCACTGTGTCCCGTCAGGAAAATCACGCGGCACCAGGACCAGCGTTTCTTGATCTCATCCAGAAGCTGCAGGCCATCGATCTCCGGCATATTGATGTCGGTCAGAGCAATATCGATCCTGGTCCGCCCCAGCCACTGGATTGCCTCCTCACCCGAATACGCCTTATACACATCCAGTTCTAAATTCTCCAGATTGGAGAAAATGTCATATAGCCCATTTACAATAATTTCCTCATCATCTGCAATTAATAGCCGGTACATACTACCCCCTCCTCACTCCCAATACAAGCTCTGCCCGCAGTCCTCCCAATGAGCTGCGTTTAAGCAGCACACCGCTGGCTTCATCGTACTGTAACTGTAAACGTCTGTTAATATTCAGCAGTGCAGTGACCTCCACATCATCCGATTGGACTGCCAGTCGTTTTTGCAGTTCTGCCAGCGTTTCATCTGTCAGGCTTTTGCCGTTGTCTTCGACAATAATATGCAGCCTGTCCTGACATATCTCAAAGGAGATGGAGATGATCCGGTCCTTCATCCTCTTATCGACCGCATGTTCAAAGGCATTTTCGATCAGCGGCTGTATGATAAGCCGCGGGACCGGATATTGTTCGAATTCTTCCGGGCATGGACTGAAATCCACTTCGAGATTCTTTGAAAAACGCATGGTTTGAATGCTGGTATAAGTGCGCGCATGCTCCACCTCCTCACAAAGAGGAATAATGTCCGTGGAATTTCTGGTAAGGTAGCGGTAATACTCCCCCAGATGATTTGTGAACTCTACCAGATTTTCATCCCCCATTTGTGCCATTGTATTGATGATAAAGAAACTGTTATACAGAAAATGGGGTTTGATCTGCGCCTGAAGCTGCTTCAGTTCCGCGCGCTGAGTCAGAATTTTCTGCTTATATGCCTGATCGATCAGCATATTTAAGCTCTCAACCATTTTATTGAATCTGGTGTATAAATAAGCAAATTCCGTGGATCTGACGTCCTCCGGATTCAGACTGATCTGCAGATTCCCCTTTTCCACCTGGCGAAAGACTGCTACCAGATTTTTGATCGGTTTATTGATGAAGCGATGCATAAACAGCGTGAAAACAATGATTACCGATATCGAGGCAAGGATGAAGATCCATATCCAGCTGGTAAAATTCTGCATTGGCGTGAACACCAGATTCTCCGGCAGATATCGAAGCAGCAGCAGGCTTAAATAGTCCGACCTCGCATACACCGAGTAGTAGCGGTAATCATCAATTTTACCCAGATCGGTACCGCTTTTACCGGATATGGCAAAATCGCTCAATATATCGTGGGGCTGCAGGGATCTTCCGGTGCTTGCCATGGCAATCTCATTCGAATTCGTCAGATCAATTAAAAAGGAGCCGCTGTCCGGATAGATATTGAACTGCTTTAAATCCTCTTTAAATACCTCCGGATTCAGTTTCACTTCTATCACATAGTTACTGTTCTGGCCCGAATTGTCCAAAGGATAGGCAGTCGTAAGATATAATCCGTCCTCATACCGGATAATCTGTGCTCCCTTAAGTCCGGCTGCGGCCTTGATCCGTTCATAAACCTTCGGGTCTATTTCATCCACCCCCCGGTCTGACGATACGGTCTTATCAATGGAAAAGATGTGTGCACTGACATTTTCCACATAGCTGCTGCTGTACACGATCGTCATAAGACGCGCCTGAAGCTGCCTCATATTGCTGACAATATCGTACGGACTCATAATGCTGTACTGCACTGCAAGGCGATTAAGATGCTCGTCGTTCAGGCACGAATACTGCAGTATCTTGAGCCGTTCGATTTCATCCTCAAGCTGGTTTAAATAGAATTCTATTTGGGCCGTTGATGACTTTGACAATTCTTCCCGCACAGTATTGGCCCCCCAGTTGCGGATATAGATGCCCAGAATAAAAATAGGCGCCAGAACGATTAAAAAGAGCGTGATTATTTTCTTAAACAGGCTGATATTGAATCTGCGAACGAATGACAGCATACTTCCCCCTCCAAAATATGATGTAATATACTGAATTTATCATATCAGGTCTGATTGTTTTTAACAATCCTCTATTTATCAGCCGATAATGATTGATTGTAAAATGCAGTCTGCGATTTTCTCTCCCATCTGTCTCTGTTTCAACTTATTATTTAGTTATTTTGTAATTATCTTACTCTCTTATTTGCTCATCTGAATCAATACACATCAAAAAAATGGAAATGCCCCCTATAAAGGAAACACCTCCATTCTTTAACTGTCCCTATTCAAAATACCATGCTCCGCATTCAATTTTTTTCGGGTTCATATATTCTCTGAATATTTTTTCAATAAAAAAAGTAGAGTAATATGTATAAAATGAAAATAATACCGGCAATAAAAATGGGAAAATCGCAGTTACTGCTACGCTTAAAACAAAGGTAATCAAAAGGCACCCCGTTTGTACTGGATACCTTACCATCAGGAAAACAGATACCTGAAAACATTGTATCGTTGACAAGGTAAATCTGGATAAGACGGGAAAATAATAGATTGCAGTACCTGCTGCTAATATCGGAATAATGACAAGCCAATTTTCTCCCGATACCATAGCCACCGATATCGCAGCTCCTGCTGTCAGTAAATAGATCAACGTTGACATACAGCCCTGCACAGCATTGGCTTTCCATGCATGAAAATACTCTTTAACCGGTTTTCCTTCCCCGAAACGCACCGATTTTGATACGGCATAATACAATGCGGTACTGGAAGTTCCAATTGTAATGATTGGAAGTGAAGTTATTAACCACAGAACGCCTAACACCACCAGATCAGTTCCCCGATCTGCAATTTGAAAAAGTCCCCCTTTATTTTCCAACTTATTTTCCCCCTCCCATTATTACACTATTATCTATTCCCTCTACACAGCTCTACTGCATAGGGAGATGCCAGATCTCCTTTCGCTCCAAAGGTACAGCATTCCATACCGTGGGCCTGGATTCCGAAGAAAGAACCCACATCATGCAGTAATGTAAGATTAATCAGGAAAAATCCCTGCACTCCCGCCTGACGTTCTTCTCTGAACACAAATACATACATATGATCATTAATCCTTATATAGTCGGCGGGATTTGATGCGACCCAGCATTTATTCTCCTCTGATGTCATCACATAAGTGTAGTATAAAGGAGCCGTATAAATGTGCTTAACCTTCGCTTTCTCTTTTTCATGATAAGTCCACAAAATTGAAGTTCCCACCAAATCCTCGGTGTAACCGTGCCTCTCTCCAGTATCCTCGTATCCGTCAAGAATTCCAAACAGGAACTCGCTCTGTACCTCTCTTGCAGATGCTGCATTTCCTACTCTTGCAATACAGATTGTGCATAACCCTTTATCCAGATCCACCACCAGAGTATGAGCACGGGGAGGTACAGACCCTCTGCAATAATGTTGAACCAGATAAATCTCATCATTTCCAGGTGCTTTTAATACATCACAGTATTCTTCTCTCCATTCCTCTCCATCTCTTTTCCACTGCAGGGTATGAGTGTCCAGAAAACGATAGGTATAACTTCGGCCATGTTCCAGGCAAAGTTTTATATTTTTACCAGTCATTTTTTCAGCAAATGGAGGCATATATTCCCCTCCTGAGAGCCATGTAGAAGTATATTTTTCCACCGGAGTTGCATCAGCGATGGTCTGTATATCCGCGCTGGTAAAACAAGACCACCTTCTTTCCATCCGTTCCATTTTTTCCTCCTTATCCTTTGATTGCCCCTGCCATCATCCCCTTAATAATCTGTTTCGAAAACAGGGAATAGATTACAAGAGCAGGTATGATAGATACAAAAAGTGACGTCATTACTCTGGGATAATCAGTAAAATATTCGCCTTTAAACCGCATCAGCATTAGAGGTAATGTATAATCCTTCTCATTACTAAATAAAATCAATGAAAAAGGAAATTCATTCCACACATGAAAAAAACTGATAATACCGCAGGTTACTACTACTGGTTTAATAAGCGGCAGTATAATTAATAGTAGTGTTCTCGTAAAACTGCTTCCATCGATGCTTGCAGCTTCCTCCAGCTCCCTGGGTATTGTATCCACATAACTGCGTACCAGAAAAATGGAGGTTGTGAGTTCCATACAAATACAGGGCAAAATTGTAGAATACCAGTGATTAGACAATCCTAATTTTACAAAAATAATATAAACTGGTACAAGAATTGCATGAATCGGTACCAACAGGTTACTCATGTACAATATAGAAAGCCCTCTGCTCCCTTTAAATTTAAACCTGGCCAGAAAATAGCCGTTAATAAAAGAGAACATCAATACACAGAATATAACTATTGCAGTTATTCTTAATGTATTAAACATCGCCCGCAGGACTGGCATCTGAGTAAGAACATAAGAATAGTTAGACAGATTAGTCCAGGATTCTGGCAGAACCAACACATCAATGGAAAACTCCTGTTGAGTCTTAAATGTTGTATAAAAAAGCCACACTACCGGAAAAATGCATGTAAATGCATATAGGGCAGGCACTGCATTGAGAAAAAAGTTAAACAGGCCATGTATCTTCTTTTTACTTACACGCTCAGTTCTTTCCATGTTGTTCCCTCCTTCTGCTGACCATGGCCGGCACCCGTGATATCACAAATAAAACAGCTGTTACCACCAGGATGAACACAGAAACCGCGCTTCCATACCCCATATTAAACTGTTGGAATGATACATTATACGCATATAATGCCAGAACATTTGATGCGTAGCCTGGTCCGCCATTGGTCAACGTCATAATGTGGTCGAATGCCTTCATATTTGCTGAAATACATAGAAATACACAAATAATTAACGTAGGTTTTATCAATGGCATAATTATATATCTTGCTTTCTGTATGCTGTTGCATCCATCAATCTCCGAAACCTCAAGAATCTCCTTGTCAATGGCCGTCATCGCACTTAACATAATCACCAGATGGAATCCTACATACTGCCAAATCATAGGAATACACACATACCACATTACATAATCCACTTGTGCAAGCAAAGGTGTTACCGCATCACCATATCCTACCGCATTCATAAAATAGGTAATCAATCCATAGTTATAATCGTAAATAAACTGCCATACATAGCCAATTACTACAGCAGAAAGAGTCACTGGAAAATAAATGATTGTACGGTAAACTCCCCCTCCTTTTACTCGCTTAGAGTTAAGCATACAAGCCAATAAGAAAGCAATTCCCAATTGTCCTACCAGGCAGACAAGAACAAGAAAAATGTTATTTTTTAATGCAAGGAAAACATTTGGATCAGACAGCAGGTTTTTATAATTAGCAAGCCCTACAAAAGTAAAGCTTTTAATGCTGGAGAATTTAAAAAAACTCATAATAATAATCAAGACTACCGGTAAAATAAAAACCAACAGATAAACCAGCAGGCTTGGAAGCAAATAGATTGCAGTCACACCTCTTCCCGGCTGCAGACAATCTCCTTTTGATTTGCTCATATCCCATCCCCCCTTTTTATGAGGGCAGAGATGCTATTTACAGCCTCCCTGCCCCTCTTATCTACCTGTTACTGTGAAAATACCTGCTCCTGAATGGCCTGAATATTCGCCGCAGCCGCTTCAGGTGTTGTAGCTCCAGCCAAAACACTCTGTGTTTCATTTTGAATCGCCATCTTCACGGTATCATTAATATAATCATTAAAATTTAACCCTGTTTTGGGTGTATTATTGATTATTTCCGACATATCTACAAATGGCTGTCCTAAATCCGTCCAGTCGTATTCCGTTTTGACAGGTGTTGTAGTTCCGTGCTCAGAACAATAGGCTGCATAATCCTGACTGCTGATATATTGGCAAAACTCAATTGCCGCCTGTAATTCAGCCTCTTTCCCTGGTGCCTCCAGACGTGAGCTGACCCCGACAGCCGCTCCGCAGGCATTAATCAGTGTTCCCTCCGCTCCATTGGCTGGAGGAAGCAGAATCACTCTGGTATTATCCCAGACGTCGGGATATTCTTCACTTAATCCCTGTAAAGTAGTAATTCCCCAGCCTCCCACTACATGAGAAGCTGCCTTTCCCTGCATATACATAGTTGCTGCAGAAATATCATCTGTCATATTAAAATCCGCATTAAATAGTTCTTTCATATCCTGTGTTGCCTTCATGGCCTTGATAAAAGGCTCATCCGTCCACTTTACGCTGCTGTCACCAGCAATAATCTTATTTACCCAATCTTCTCCACAATAGTTATAAGCCAATGCATCTGTGAAATACGATACAGCAAACCATTTTGCTGTATTCCCAAGAGAAATAGTATCAATCCCCATCTGATTAAAGGCTTCATCGGCTTTCAACAATTCTTCAAAGCTTGATGGCCCCTCCTCATAACCGGCGTCTTCCCAAAGCTTAGTATTATAACAGAGCAGATTGTAAACAGAAAACTTATTAGGCATTCCATAAACTTTATCGTTAAAGGTCGTGGAAGCCAATCCGTCATAGTAATCATCCGGATTGATATAATCCGTCAGATCTGCCAGCATCCCTGTTCCTGCTGTACTATCCAACCATGTATATTTTACATATGTAATGTCTGGAAGTTCATCCGCTGCGATCATAGACAAATACTTATCCTGAATATCTGAATTGGAAATAATGGTTTCTTCCAAAGTAACCCACGGATGGTCCTCTTTATACTTATTCAGACAATACCGAAAGGCTGCACTGCTAGGAATATTTTCTGCTGCTTCTTCACTATGCTCATGTACAATTGTTAGTGTAACTGGTTCATGCTCCGTTTCTGCCTTGTTTCCGGTTCCGGAGTTCTGTGATTCTGTCTGTACAGTCTCATTTGCCTTTGTTGGATTTTCATTTACTGTACTGCATCCAACCAGCCCCACTGCTGCTGCCGACAATGCTAACGTCAGCCATTTTCTTTTTCTCCCCATCTTTCTCCTCCATTCTTTTTAACCCCTGCATCATACAAACGCGTTTGTGATAATTAATTTACATGTTTATTATAAACCACCGAATATGAGATTGAAAATCGCTTGTTCTTATGCATTTTCACATTTTTTATCTCCATCTTGCCTACTAAATCATTTCTCCCAACCTTAGCAGGATGATTTTCTTTAAAAAAAGAAAAATAAATCCTGTTCTGCCCCAGGCAAAACAGGATTCCGTTTTTTATTGTTTATCCAGCCTCCATGTGGATGCCGTTTTTCCTGTATATTTTCTAAAATTCTCTGAAAAAATTCGATAAGAGTGATATCCGCATTCACTGGCTACCTCCTCAATACTTTTTTCCGGATTAGACAATTTTTTTTTGGCTGCTTCTATCCGATAGTAATTCAGCCAATATCCAAAACCATGGCCAGTACGTTCTTTAATAATTCTGCTTAAATAGGATGAAGACATAAAAAGTTCTGCCGCTATCTGTTCCAGTGACAGATCCTCCATATATCTTTTTTTGATGAAATATAATGCCTTTCCAGAGATATCATCAAGCAGGTATTTCTTCCCTTCCTGTACCTGATTGCACAGATCAGAAAACTCCTGATATATTTCATGCAGATTTGCTTCCACTTCTCTCCTGCCTCCAGGAACCCCCGTAAGTATACGGATTGTATCAACCATATTCCGGCTCTGTATAACAATCTCCTCTTCAGGAACTTCTTTCTCCTTCGCACATATCATATACTGATGAAACAGCCTTTTAATCTCCTCCATGGAATCATGATATTTGACTGCCTCATATAAAGTCTCCTTTATCTGCTGTAATTCTGTGTCAGACTGCCCCATCTGATGATGTCCCTGCTCCATGCCAACCTGCTTTACGCCCTGCAACAGTCTGTATTCTTTTGCCAGATCAGACAATTTATCACAAATTGCAGATATCTGTATCTGCTCTATCCGGACTGATGAAAGTTGTTCCAAAATTATCTTTTCGTCGTTCTCATCGCTGCTGTTCAGCAGTACAGCAAAATTACGTTCATTATCTTCAGGCTGCACAATAGCAGGGGACCATGGCTCCAGGAAAGAGGAAACCAGTTGTTCTGCCTCATACAATTCTTCAGCTTTTACAGTCAGTCTTAGCACTCTGTAATAGGGACCTTTTAAATAGAGCTTTAAGGCGCTTCCGTCTTCCAGGGCCTTTTCCTCCTGTGCTGTTTCGAGCAGTAGATTTCGGAGAAAATTTTCCCTTAATACATCCAGGTTTTCCTGAATAAACTTCTGATAACTCTGGTCTTTTTTCATTTTATTATGATATGCTGTTACCTTTTCACGAGCACGCATCACTGCTTCTTTTATGTCTTCAACCTTTGCAGGTTTAAAAAGATAATCACAGACCCCCATATAGATAGCCTTGAGCATATACTGCTTGTCTGAATGTGCAGTTATCATTATAAACTGAACCCAAGGCACAATCTTTCTAATCTCATCAATTAAAACAAATCCTTCCCCTCCCGGAAGGCGTATATCACAGATAACAATATCTGGATAAACTTTAAAGGCTATATCGACTGCATCATCTACACACTCTGCTTCTCCTGCAATCACTACTTCCAATTTCTCCCACGGAACTATTTTTCGTAGTCCACGTCTGACTATATACTCATCATCTACAATCAAAACTTTCAGCATATCCCCCTCAAACCTCCTTATGTTACTACTGGCTGTTTCACGATAAAGATACTTCCGCCCCCTTCTCTTGGACGATAGACAATACCATATTCCTCCCCATACCTCAGGTGCAGCCTTGCCTGGATATTTTCCAGAGCAAATCCCTCCAGACTATTCTGCTTGATTAAAGTACTGTTCAAAATCTGCTGTATTCTCTCTGGATCCGCACCGCATCCATCATCACGCACATCATACACAAGTTCATCCCCGGACAGATACACTGACACCAGAACATTCCCATAACCACTGAACTTAGAGATTCCATGTACCAGTGCATTTTCAATCAACGGCTGCAGAATAAACTTTATCACCTGAATATGCTGGATGTTATCCTGAATATTCATCTGAATACGAATCTTATCTCCAAACCGGTATTTTTCTATGGATACATACTTCTCCAGATGTTCCAATTCCTTGCCCAAAGAAATAACACTGCTTTCCGATAGTTCCAGCGACAGTCGGAACATCTCTGACAAATTCTGTATCATTCCAGTAGCAGCTTCTTTTTGATCCATTTCAACCATCCATCTGACCGAATCCAATACATTATACAAAAAATGGGGATTCATCTCACTATTCAAAAGCAGCAGATTGGCATCTCTGAGTTTTAATTCATTTTTATAATTGGTTTCGTATAAATAATTCAGTTGGTTTGACATAGCATTGAAGGTGTCGACCAGTTCCTTCACTTCTCCTTCGGCTTCCACATCTACCTGCAGGGGGACACCGCTCTCTGGATTTATTTGCTTCATATGACTGCTCAAGGTCATCAGCGGAACAGCAATATGCTTCCTATATATCCCCGCATATAATCCTGCTGCTATGGTAAAAAGAATAATAAAAAGCAGAATGATGCCATACTTCATCATGGTATAATACATGCTTTGGTCCTTTGCAACAGTAATCAATGTCAATGATTTGATTCCCAGCTCTGTAAATACTACATATTGATTATCCTTTTGCAGCACAAAACCGGAATCTTGTTTTATACGCTTCTGATTTCCCCGAAAAATTTCCTTTACCATATCATCCAGCTGAATATCTGAAGACATAACGAGTTCTCCAGAATCCATATCTAAAAGAAAATAATTAAATTTAATTCTGGAATCATTGGTGAGAAGTTTTCGCTCTATACTCTCTTCGTTAAGAACAATTTTAATATATCCCAATTTCTCCGACACATTATTCACATTGCGCATAATGCGGTATATAGAAACTTTACCATTACTCTCATGGGTCCAAAACCAGGTTCCCTGAGACTCCTTCATCCTTTCCTTCTCCTCTTCCTTAAAGGAGTAAACATTTTTTGAATCTGTAGATAAATTACGGTCCTCCTGTATGGACATTATTTGAATATGAGAAATATAGTTGTTATTAACATAGTAAGTTTCTACAGAGTTTTTGGCGGAACGATGAAGTTCAAGATAATTATCATTTTCTTTGTCACAGGTAAGGAATTCCCTAATCTTTACATTACCTACCACTGAGACAGAAGTGTCAATCACACTTCGGACAACATCTCTTATTGATCTGGATGCAGAATAAGCAGCCGCATTCACTGTATCATTGTAGTTATTATGGAGATTAGCAATCAATACAGAGGACGATACTGCATAAATTAAGATCATCGGAATAATGATAACTATAATAATCAATAACAGAAAACGATTAAAGATACTTCCCCTTTTCATAAATCCCCTCATTATTAAGTCCACTGTTAAGAATACACCCGTACTACATTATAGTATCCGCATATAATTTCCCTGTTTTTTATCCGCTATATGGATATGACATAATATGTTAAAATGTCGTTATATTAACTAATAATAATTGAAGTGGACTGAATTTTCAACTGTTATTTCTCCTTCGTCAATAAAATAATGATATTCCCAGCTACTGATTCTATCTTAAAATACATAATCTGTATATCATTATACCCATGGTCGAGGCCGAAGCGATATACTACAGCGGCACGGAAGACAACTATCCGACGATTCCGTCCATTTTCAGGAAAATAAACTGCCCAAACTGCGGAAAACCGCTACAAAACCATCTTCTTGATCTTCATCAATCATTTTAAAAGCATATCTATTACAAGACGACTTCTATAAGACTTTCGTAACCCGGTAATTCTGAGTTACGTGATAAAACGAGGTTTTCTATTGTCTAATTACGTAATAAATGCTAAAATGAACTATCAAGGCCCTATTTCGGTTATATAAAATACTGAGGTACTGGAAAGATGGAAGCGATTCATGATGAACAATGGATAAAAGAGAAATATGAAGAGATTTGCAGGCAAAATCCGGCCGATTACGTTCTAATCAGCCTCAAAATCAAACGTTTTCGCATTTTTAACCGGCTGTTTGGACGGGAGGCCGGGGATCGGCTGCTTGAAAGAGTCTATGAAGCCATTCAGGATTGGATCGGGGAAGAGGAATACGCGGCCCATCTCTATCTCGATTATTACAATATGCTGGTGAAGGTGCCTCACGATTACAGCACGATCGTCCAGTACGTCACCGATTTCAGCCATATGATACGGGATATGAAGGATGATGAGGGATTTGGACAGGTGTTTATCGGATTAGGCATCTACCCGCTGGAAGACGATTCGACCGACTTCTATACGGCCCAGTACAATGCCGATGTGTGCCGGGCTGAGTGCCCGGAGAGAACATACCGCAACTCTCATTTTGAAATATACTCCATGACATACCATGATCTGAATCTGCACTATTTTGACCTGGAGCAGGAGATCAAACCGGCTCTGGAGCACGGCGATTTTAAGCTGTACCTTCAGCCAAAGGTAGATTTAAAAACCGGGAAGGTAACCAAGGCTGAGGCACTGGTCCGCTGGATCGATCCCGTAAAGGGGATGATACCGGTCAGCGAGTTTCTTCCAGCTCTTGTGGAGAACGGGCTGATTGAGAATGTGGACCTCCATTTGTTTGGCATTGTATGCAGCACAGTGGAGCGTTGGCGTCAGCAGTATGGAAAAGAGATTTCTATCAGTGTAAATCTCAATGAATGTGCTTTTAATTACGAATTCTTTTTTAATGATTATAAAGAGGTTTATGAGCGTAATCCCTGCCGGAAGGACTGTATCGAGTTCGAGCTTCTGGAAAGTATTATTTTAAATCAGGTAGATCAGGTAAACCGGGTTGTCAATGATATTACTCAATTTGGTTTTACGTGCTCCGTGGACGATTTCGGAAGCGGCTACTCTTCCTACAGCGTACTGACCAACCCACGGATCACTACGCTGAAGATCGACCGTTCGCTGTTCCGTAACGACAATGACCCTCGCGAAAAGACACTGATCCGCTCCATCATCCAGACCGCTAAGGAACTGAATATGACGACCGTGGCAGAGGGCGTTGAAACGAAGGAATATGTAGATTTTTTAAAAGAGCTGGGCTGTGACTACGTGCAGGGATTTTATTACTATAAACCCATGTCAGTTGAGGATTTCGAAGAGCTTTTTGTGAAGAATCCTATCCCGTCGGCATGACATACATAGAATTCACCGAATACATACTTGTTCTGCTCCTTAAAGGCCGCAGACAACCGCTCTTTACGCGCGCGAAGCGAGACTTTCTGCTGTTATGAACAAGCCAGTCTGGCTGGCTCATTTTCTAAAGCGATTTTGATTTGCTCCAGGGAGCCAGGGATATTTTTCTAATTAAAAAATGTCAGGAAATCGGTTATCCATAAATCGATTTCCTGACATTCGCTGTCAGAGCCATTAATCTCTAACTTTTGTAATAAATCCTGTCAGATTCATGCATTTACTGTTATACGCCTCCATGACCAGTTTCTTGGCCCTCTCTTCACTCAGGTTCTCAATGTAATAGGTATGGCGGCTGTCAATAATGGTAAGCTCTCCTTCCTGCCCGATTAATTCCTGGGCTTCCGTAACGATCAACTTGTCATCAAGATCAAATACTACCTTCATTTTGCTCACCTCCGTATAGTCCTATTATAACTCCTTTTTTGGGGGATTGCAATTTTATGTTCGGTATGTTCTGTACAATCCCTGCGGAGATATTACTGTTCACAGCCATCGGCATCCTTATGCTTAGACACTGACAAAATAGTAAAACTCTATCGCCTCCGCGGATACCCCCATATAAGGATTATCCAGTTTTTTCCTGACTCTCCGTACCACCTCTAATAGTGCACTGTAGAATTGCTCCTCTGTCTCAGTCCCCAGAGGATCCTTAAGTGATACAAAGCTGGCACTTAATCCGCCTAATTCGCAGTTTCTTATCTTACCGCATATGAAATACGATATGTCCAGCCTCGCGCTTATGTATATTCCGCTTTCCAGATAAACAGCATCTGCTTCCTTTTCCCAAATCTCTGACAATCTGTTTTCGGAAAACAATTCCTGATCCAAGCCTGCAAAAATGATGTTGTACCGTTTCGTCTGCATACAGTTCCACACTTTTTAAACATTATATTAGTGTCTATGCCCTTTCATTCCCGGATCATTTCCATAATTACAGAAGCGCGCTCTGTCCTGCCTGTTTCTTATGGCAAAGCGTCCGCAGTCATGTTATACTGGTTACGATATCTTAAATAGTAAAAATGAGGTGAATACGTGAAAAATGATATGGAAAGGTGTCATGTCGTCTATGATGTTCTGAAGACCCATATTCAATTTGGCGCCTATCGTTTTGGCGATGTACTCCCTACGATGGAAAACAACACTGAAAACTTCCTTGTATCACTCGATACCATTCGCAGTGCTTATCTCCAGCTGGAACAGGAGGGGTACATAACCCTTTCTCAAAATGTAGGGTCTACGGTAATAAAGAATTACAGCGAACAGGAAATAGAACAGAATGTCCAGCTTTTCTTTTCCCTTAGAAAGAGCGCGCTCATCGATTTAAGCAGATCTCTGCGCCCGCTCTTCACCAATGCCCAGTGTATTGGCTTAAAGAATGCCCCTTTGGAAATCTACAACAACATGCTGGAACTCAGGAAGGATCATGGCCTGCAGCCTTTTATCGCATTTAATCATATGATGCAGGCATACGATTCTCTGGGCAACGACCTCCTTACCCGGCTGCTCTGGCAGGTCTATATGTTTTTTGAAGCCCCTTTTTTATGTGTACCCGGCAATCCATGGTGTGATTTCGCTGTCCAGGAATTTGCTCCGCAGTCCTTGGACCTTTGTCTTAAGCAGGACTGGGATTCTCTTCAGGAATTAATATGCCAGGCACAGGATTTCCTGTCCGTGTCCTTATGCCGGTTTTATAAGGAACGGATCACGCTGCCGTCACAGGAGGAAATTCCTTTTACATGGAATTCCTATAAAAAAGCATCACAGATATGCTACTCTCTTGCCATGGATTTACTTATTGACATCAGCCTCGGCCGTTATCCGGTCGGTACACTGCTGCCGTCCTTGAATAAGCTGTCCAGAGAGAGAAAGGTTTCTGTGAGCACAGCGCGCCGTACTCTCTCTTTGTTAAACGGTGTTGGTGCGGTAAAGTCAATCAAGCGGATTGGAACCAGGGTTCTTCCTTTTCACGAGACGGCCGGCAACTGCGATTTTACCAACCCGGTAGTCCGTAAACGCCTCCTGGATATGGCGCAGAGTCTGCAAATCCTGACTCTGTCCTGCAAAGCGGTTTCCGAGATTACGATATCGTCACTGGATGCCGCCGGGATACAGTCAAGCACCCAGTTTCTTACCACCATGGAGACGCGTCAGATGTATCAGCTTGTTTCTTATGACTGCCTGGATCTGCTGCGGAAGTTTGCTCCCTATGAGGCGATCCGAACGATTTACGGGGAACTCCTGAAGCAGCTGTTCTGGGGGTATGGTCTTCGCAGTATGTGGAAAGAAGACGACGCTCCAACGGATTTTTATATTTCATATTATAAAACCTTACTGCAATCGCTGAAAGAAACGGATTCCATCCGTTTTTCCAGAAAGCTGGAAGAACTCATGGTTCATGAGTCAGACTGTAGACAACTAGCCTCCTAATAGGAGGCGGTTGTCTTTTTTCTTTCAC
>ERZ773148.193-NODE-193-length-52064-cov-6.608145_pt1 | contig 52064 bp, 48 predicted proteins | sample MGYA00580846_ERZ773148 | MGnify/ENA primary metagenome ERZ773148 (study PRJEB29015, sample SAMEA2737879) | human gut metagenome | biome: human gut; feature: human-associated habitat; material: faeces | place: China | collected 2012 ... | reverse complement strand
ACCTTCGATGAGGAAAACGAAGCCGCCTCCTTTATTCGGGAACAGCGGAAAAACGAGCCGGATAAAAAAACCGTCATCGTCTTCGGCTCGGGTCCCATCCGCATCGGGCAGGGCATCGAATTCGACTACGCCTCGGTTCACTGCGTCTGGGCGCTGAAGGCCGCGGGATACGAGGTGGTTATCGTCAACAACAACCCCGAGACCGTTTCCACCGATTTTGACACGGCCGACCGGCTGTATTTCGAGCCTCTCACCCCGGAGGACGTAATGCAGGTCATCCGAACCGAGCAGCCCTTTGGCGTGGTGGTCGCTTTCGGCGGCCAGACCGCCATCAAGCTCGCCAATTTTCTGGAGGCGCAGGGGGTGCGTATTCTGGGCACTCCGGCCGACAGCATTGACGCGGCGGAGGACCGGGAACGGTTCGACGCCCTGCTGGAAAGCCACGGGATCAAACGGCCGCAGGGATCTCTGTAAACGAATTGCAGCTTGCTGGTAAGCGCAGGATGCAAACCGATGAACTGCTGCGTGGTTTTAAAGAGATCGAAACATATCACTGCCAATAGGGCCTTTAAATGTGCCATGCTAACAGCTCACACTAAATACTACATAAGCAATATAATAATCTCTGATTGCTTTCTATAAAAAGATGGGGAAAGATAAGGCCTTGTGAGTTTATTTATTAACTCGGTACAACGATCAACCACAAGGCCTTCCACATAACCCATTTCGAGCAATTTTATAATATCGATAATATTACACCCAACAAAAGAATGTTTTTATTATAGGCGACGGCTTTGATCCCTCAAAATATCTGTTCCATATTTTGATTCTTCAATCATCGGTATCTTCAATACCGCATTCCAAATCTATATTCCAATATGACCATCACCTTGCCATTTATCATTGAGAGTCTCGGCACCTTAGCATTTGCTATCAGTGGCATTCGATTGGCTGCAGCCAAACAATTCGATTGGTTCGGGGCATATGTCGTCGGACTTATCACTGCAATCGGTGGTGGAACCATCCGTGATCTATTATTAGATCAAACGGCTTTCTGGATGTTGAGCAGCGTCTATCTGATTGTAACGGGCATTGCTATGGTTGTCGTTATTCTATTGCGACGTTACTTGGTCAAACTAAACAACACCTTTTTTATTTTCGACACAATCGGCTTAGCTCTATTTGTCGTAGTTGGAATCCAAAAAACAGTGGATGCAGGCTATCCATTCTGGGTAGCTATCATCATGGGAACGATTACCGGTGCAGCAGGAGGTGTTCTACGTGATATTTTAATCAATGAGGTTCCTCTGATCTTTCACAAAGAAATCTATGCTTTAGCATGTGTATTTGGAGGTATTGTATTTGGAATATGTCTCCATTATGGATGTGCACAAAATCTCACCCAAATTCTGGCAGCAATCGCTGTCATTGCTTCACGTGTAATCGCAGTCAAGTATAAACTAAGCCTGCCACATCTGCACGACGAATCGGAAACTCTCAACAACGATCGGCCGTAACACCCCAGTAGCTCACTATTAAATTTGTTGACTGATAAACTTTCACATCGATCAAACAAATTCAAGTGTATTTAGGAAGGTAACGCACAGAAAAAGAAGGTAATATCAATAACAATCTTGTTACAATTCTTTATTGATATACCTCCATACAACTACAAAAAAATCCGGCTAATCAGCCGGATTTTATCTTTTACAAATAGAGGTATATTATTCGACTTTACGAATTAACTCCATACCGTGGCGGATTGCCTGTTCATTCGCTGGCAACAATTTATGCAAACGTTCAGGAAGCGATTTTGCCAATCCTTTCATTACGTTTTCAAATTGCAACAACGGACGTACTTTGAGATAACCACCTAAAACCATCGTATTGAACACACGGATGTTTCCTAAACGAGCCGCCTCAGCAGTCGCATCGATCTCATAAACCTCAATATCTTTACGAATCGGGAGTCTTGAAATGCCGTTCGGATCATAAATCAACACACCACCAGGCTTCACCATGGGTTCGAACTTGTCCAAACTCTGCTGATTAAGAATAATCGCCGTATCGTATTCATGGGAGATCGGGGAGCTAATCCGATGATCGCTCACAATGACTGTTACATTGGCCGTTCCTCCACGCATTTCAGGACCATACGAAGGCATCCAACTCACTTCAAGATCCTGCATCACTCCGGAATAAGCCAAAATCTTACCCATCGAGAGTACACCTTGACCTCCAAATCCTGCAATAATTATCTCTTCCTTAATCATAGCCTTCCGATTAAATATCTTTCAAATCACCAAGCGGATATACTTCGAACATGTGTTCACTCATCCATTTGTTAGCATCTACTGGCGACATTTTCCATCCCGAATTGCAGGTTGCTACAATTTCAACAAACGAAAGCCCTCTATTATCTCGAGAATTTTCAAACGCCTTTTTGATCGCTTTTTTGGCTTTACGAACAGCAGCCGGAGTATGCACTGCCTGACGGGTTACATAACATACTCCATCAAGCAATTTAACCATATCCGCAACCTTATACGGATACCCATTCAACTTCGGATCACGTCCCATAGGAGTAGTAGCCGTCTTCATACCCAACAAGGTAGTCGGGGCCATCTGTCCTCCGGTCATTCCGTAAATTGCATTGTTCACATAAATGATTGCAATGCCTTCACCTCGGTTGCATGCATGAATCGTCTCTCCGGTACCGATTGCAGCCAAGTCACCATCTCCCTGATAAGTGAAGACCATCTTGTCGGGACGCATCCGTTTAATAGCAGATGCAACTGCCGCAGCACGTCCATGAGCCGCTTCAGCCCAGTCGATATCAATATAATTATATGCAAATACTGAACAGCCTACAGGTGAGACTCCGATCGAATCGTGCTCAAGATGCAACTCTTCGATCGCCTCTGCAATCAATTTGTGAATGACACCATGACTGCAACCCGGGCAGTAGTGCATTGTCGCATCCAACATCAGTGAGGAGCGACCATATACCAAATTTTCAGGTTTTATCTCAACTTCTTTTGCCATCACTCACTTCCATTAAAGAGAAAACTTGCTCTTAAGTGCTCCGAACACTTCATCTGGAGAGTGGATCACACCACCCATACGTCCATAATGTTCTACACTTGCACGTCCTTCAACAGCCAAACGTACATCTTCAATCATTTGACCAGCACTCATCTCCACAGAGAGGAAGCCTTTGACCCGATGCGACAACTCTGCAATCGGTTCATATGGGAACGGATACAAAGTGATCGGACGCAACAAACCTGCTTTAATACCCTGTTCACGAGCCATTTCAACTACTTTGGCACTGATACGAGCTGACGATCCATAAGCAACCAGCACATAATCAGCATCTTCACATTGAAGAGTCTCGTAACGAACCTCATTTTGACAAACCTCTGCATATTTGCGCTGCAATTTTTGGTTTACCTTCTCCTGTTCGTGAGGTTCCAGCTCCAATGAGGTAGCTATATTACGTTTACGACTGGCAGGTTTACCTGTAAGTGCCCATGGAAATTTTTCAGCAATATATTCGTTGGTCCAACGAGGTTGCTGAGGACCCAGTGTCACCTTCTCCATCATTTGACCAATCACGCCATCGGCCAAAATCATAACCGGATTGAGGTATTTGAATGCCAGATCAAAACCCAATGACACAAAATCATACATCTCCTGAACAGAGTAGGGAGCCAATACGATCAAATGGTAATCCCCGTGTCCGCCACCTTTTGTAACCTGGAAATAGTCAGCCTGTGACGGCTGAATCGTACCGAGTCCCGGACCTCCACGTGACACATCAACCACCAAACAGGGCAATTCAGCTCCCGCTAAATAACTCAGCCCCTCACTCATCAAACTGATACCGGGACTGGATGACGAGGTCATTACCTTTTTACCGCATGCAGCACCTCCATATACCAAATTGATTGCGGCAATTTCACTTTCGGCCTGAACAACCACCATACCGGTTGTCTCCCATGGCCTTAACTCAGAGAGAGTCTCCAAGATTTCCGATTGCGGGGTAATGGGATAACCAAAATAACCGTCACAGCCACAACGAATGGCCGCTTCAGCAATTACCTCATTTCCCTTCATCAATTTTATCTCTTCCATCTGACTGGATTTTTAGCTTATTAGTTTCGAAGAGAATTAGTCTTCGAATTTCTGACGATAAACAGTGATGCAGCTATCAGGACAAACAATCGCACAGCTTGCACACCCAACACAATCTTCGGGATGTGCCATCTCAGAATAATTATAACCTTTAGCGTTGACCTCGACAGCCAGTGCCAACACCTGTACCGGACATGCTACCACACAAAGATTACAACCTTTGCAGCGTTCCTTGTCAATAACAACCGTACCTTTAATTTTAGACATAATTTGTTCTATTTTGATTACAAATTTATCGAAAAGGCATAAAAATGATTACAAATTATATGTGATTTTACGATACCTAAGACTTATAAAAGTCTATTAACAAACAGATTATAAATGAAATACACTTCATTTTATCACCTATTCATGATACCCGTTTGTTTCTGTTTACAAAAAACGCCCAGATCTTTGTTGGCTGTCAAATTCTACCAGTCAAAGAAATAGGGCGTTATCTGTCAGCCAAACAACACTATAGTGTTTTGTCGAGGCTATGGATCACCAATCCTGAGCGCAGTTTCGGTTCAAACCAAGTTGTCTTAGGAGGCATAATATTACCTGAATCGGCAATGTCAATCAGCTGCTTCATGGAGACAGGGTAGAGCGCAAAAGCAACCTGCATCTCACCACTATCTACACGACGTTGCAACTCTCCTAATCCCCGAATACCTCCGACAAAATCAATTCGTTTGTCGGTACGAAGATCCTTAATCCCCAGTAACTTATCCAATACCAAATTCGACAAGATTGTTACATCAAGCACCCCAATCGGGTCATTGTCGTCGTATGTTCCTGGTTTAGCCGTCAAACTATACCAAGCTCCATCCAAATACATGGCAAAGTTGTGCAAACGATCGGGATGATAAATCTCAGCTCCACACTTTTTTACCTCGAAATGCTCAGTCAATGCATCGAGTAACTGTGTTGTTGTCAACCCGTTGAGATCTTTGACCAATCGGTTATAATCAATAATCTTCAACTGATTGTCAGGGAAAATTACAGCCAAAAAGAAGCAATACTCCTCATTACCGGTATGATCAGGATTCTGGCTCATCTTCTCTTGACCGACACGTGCTGCCGCAGCTGTACGATGATGGCCATCGGCAACATACAGAGCCGGAATATCGGCAAAAATCTCTGTAATACGCTTTTGGATCGCTTCGTCATCAATCACCCAAAAACGGTGACCAAAACCATCTGCTGCCACAAAATCATAAACCGGTTCATGCGTGGTAACGATTCCGTCAATAATTTGATCCATCTCCCGATTAGCCGGATAAGAGAAAAAGACCGGTTCGACATTGGCATTTTGAATCCGGACATGCACCATGCGATCCTCTTCCTTGTCTGGACGAGTCAACTCATGCTTTTTGATTTTACCCTGAAGATAATCATCAAAATGGCAAGCCGCTACCAAACCATATTGAGTTCGGCCATCCATCGTCTGTGCATAAACATAATACTTTTCAGTATCATCCTGCACCAACCAACCTTTTTTTCGCCAAGTCTGGAAATTTTCGACAGCACGTGCATACACCTCATCAGAATGTTCATCAGCTATCGGAGCAAAATCAATCTCTGGTTTAATAATATGAAGCAGCGATTTCTCTGTAGCCTCCTTTTGCGCCTCCTGTGAATTCAACACATCATAAGGGCGTGAAGCCACCTCGGCAGCATATTCAGCAGGGGGACGAATACCTCGAAAAGGTTTGATTCTGACCATATTATACTGTATCTGAAATTCGTTTTACTCAACACTATTTATTTACTTGGAAACGCGTATCGTTCTCCTTAAAATAGGCAACAACCTGACGCGCTGCTGCTAAACCGGCATTAATGTTGGCTTCAGCTGTCTCTGCGCCCATTTTTTTGGCCGTTGCAAACACCCGTTTACCAAACTTTTCATTCAGCTCAGCTTGATTACCGGCTGCAATGTCCGTGATATATTTCAGATCAGGACGCTCTTCAAGAGCCTGAGCCAAACCAGCCTCATCAATCCCCTCTTTACGAGCCGTATTAACCAGAGTAGCCCCTTTAGGCATCTTACTGAGGAGGCTGTAACCAATCGATCCTTTAGTCTGTTCCGTAGCAGGAATATGCAACGATAGGAAATCTGACTGCTCATACAAAGCCTCAACCGAATCAACAGCCATCACACCATCCTCGGCAAACACCTCCGGATTGACATACGGATCGTGTGCTGCAACCTTCATACCCATGGCTTTTCCCAAACATCCAACAAGACGTCCGACATGACCATACGCCTGAATTCCAAGGCGTTTTCCCCGAATTTCAGAACCGGTTCCCGGGGTAAATTGATTACGAGCCATAAAAATCATCATACCGATAGCCAATTCCGCTACGGCATTTGAATTTTGTCCCGGTGTGTTCATCACGACAATTCCACGCTGAGTGCAGGTTGCCAAATCTACATTATCATATCCAGCACCAGCACGCACAACGACCTTCAGTTGCGGAGCCGCTGCAATCACTTCAGCCGTTACCTTGTCACTCCGCACGATCAAAGCATCGACATCGGCAACAGCCTCCAATAGCTGGCTTTTATCGGTGTACTTTTCCAACAGGGCCAACTGATAGCCGGCCCCCTCAATGATTTCACGAATTCCGTCCACTGCAGCCTTGGCAAATGGTTTCTCGGTAGCAACTAATACTTTCATCGTAATAAGCGATTGAAAAAAAACGGCCTTCTTTTTCTGGGAAGGCCGATATGTCATGATAAGTCCCATATACTATTTGGCATGCAATTTCTCGAACTCCTGCATACAATCAACCAGTGCCTGAACACTCTCTTTAGGCATAGCGTTGTATATAGAAGCGCGGAAACCACCAACCAAACGATGGCCTTTAACGCCAACCATACCCTTCGATTTGGAGAACTCAAGGAATTCAGCGGCAAGGTCTGCATACGGTTCCTCCATAACGAAACATACATTCATCACCGAACGATCCTCCTTAACGACTGTACCTTTAAACATGGAGTTGCGGTCGATCTCATTGTAGAGTAGGGCAGCCTTCTCTTGGTTGAGTTTTTGGATAGCAGGCACACCTCCAATGGACTTCAACCAACGTAATGTCTCACGTACTACGTAGATTGGGAATACCGGAGGCGTATTGAACATCGATTTGCTAGCAATATGGTTGCGGTAATCGATCATTGAAGGAATCTTACGGCTCACTTTACCCAAAATATCCTCACGAACAATTACAAAAGTCACACCGGCAGGGCCCATATTTTTCTGTGCACCACCATAGATCAAACCATATTTAGAAACGTCCACCGGACGGCTCAAAATATCGGAACTCATATCAGCAACCAATGGTACCGGAGAGTCGATATCGGTTTTATACTCAGTACCGTAAATAGTATTATTGGTAGTAATATGCAGATAATCCAAATCGGTCGGGATATCAAAACCTTTAGGAATATAGGTAAAGTTTTTATCCTCTGACGAAGCAATTACCTGAGTTTCACCAAACAGGCGAGCCTCTTTAATAGCCTTATTCGCCCATACACCAGTATTAACATAGCCGGCCTTTTTCTCTAGCAAATTGAAAGGCACTTCATAAAACTGTGTGCTGGCACCACCGCCCAAAAAGAGAATTTTATATTCGGCAGGCACATTCAGCAATTCACGCAGCAGCGCTTCAGCTTCATCATTAACCGCCTCGAAATCAGGAGTACGATGAGAAATTTCGAGCAGGGATAGTCCCATACCATTGAAATCCAATATGGCTTGAGCTGCATTTTCAATCGCAACGCGGGGCAAAATCGACGGCCCGGCGCTAAAGTTGTGCTTTTTCATAACGTTCTTGTCTGTATTCTTGCTTATTGAATCGAGATCAATCAAAGATCTTTTCTCAAAAATACCGATTTTTTTCGGATTTTGAACAACAAATTATCCATTTTCTACAACAACACTCCTGCATAAACCATTTTTAACATTTTTTTATTGATGATACGGACAAGGGTGCGCCAAATGTTATCATTACTCCCGGGAGAGAGCACACAGCCCATATATCTTAACTTTTATATACATAAAGGCATACTAATCACGACATCCATTCCCGGACATAACCTGATCGTTCGTAACAAATCCAATTTACAGACCAAGGATTCCACACAATAGCTGTCATATTTAAATAGATTCAAACACTGTGCGAAAATCACCGAATCAAATTTTCAACGACTTTCATATTTAAATTAAACTAATGATCATATTATATTAAAAGAATCAAGAATCCTAAATAAATAACAGACCTCACAAAAGCAGCTCGTATTTATATCGTTCCGGCCATACAATCTGATTTAATCCACACATTGATACAATACAACGCTTAGGGCTGTCCGCTATTGAAAATTATTGATTACTTTTGGGGGTATCAAAGCCCGATAATATATGATTAAATCAATGACCGGTTACGGCAAAGCCGAGACCATGCTCGACAACAAAAAAATCACCGTCGAGATCCGTTCCCTGAACAGCAAACAGGCCGACTTAACAGTCAAATTGCCTGCATTATACCGTTCTAAAGAGTACGAAATTCGCAATGCAGTCACCAAACGCCTGCAAAGAGGAAAAATCGACGTTTTTATCACAGTTGAAATTACAGGTGATTCAGGCTGCGTAACCATCAACAAAGTGGCTTTTGACAACTATTATGATCAATTGATGGCTTTGGCAGATGGGAAAAGTATGGCCTGGGGAACCAAACCGGTCGACGCAGCTGTATTGCAGACCATCTTACGTTTGCCTGATGTGGTTCAGACCGACAACCAAACCCTCTCTGAAACCGAAGAACACACGTTGATGCATGCGGTCAACGAAGCGCTCGAACACATCGATGCGTTCCGAACACAGGAAGGAGCCAAATTGATAGCTGACCTGCTCAAACGTATTGACAAAATCGAGGCTCTCAAAAATGGTGTCACCCCCTACGAAAAAGAGAGAACCGAAACAATTAAAAAACGCATTCGGGAAAATATTGAGGCTATTGGGATCCAGGTAGATAATAATCGACTCGAGCAGGAGATGATCTACTATCTGGAAAAATTGGATATCACAGAAGAGAAAGTACGCATTCAAAACCATTGCGACTACTTCCGTGAAGTGGCTCATGGAGAGGATGGGGCAGGACGCAAACTGGGATTCATTGCTCAGGAATTGGGTCGCGAAATCAACACGCTGGGCTCAAAATCCAATGAGGCCACCATGCAAAAAATGGTTGTCGAGATGAAAGATGAACTCGAAAAGATCAAAGAACAAGTACTCAATATTTTGTAAGTCACTCCAAAGCAAAAGTTAGATTTTTCGGCAACAAAGCTTCACAGAACGACCATTCTGTATAAGTCTACAGCCCCCGAAACGTTCTAACGGAATTTGTATTTGATGTCGCTTTTACAGATAGCGTATTAACTTTCATAGACAATGACACAAGGCAACTCCAACACATCAGGTGGAAAAGTAATTATCTTCTCAGCCCCATCCGGCTCGGGAAAATCAACCATTATCGGTCAACTGCTCAAATATTTTCCACAACTGGAATTTTCTATTTCAGCTACTTGCCGTGCTCCACGAGGTGCTGAAGTCAATGGCCGAGAATATTATTTTTTCAGTCATGACGAATTTATGCGCAAAGTGGTCAATCAGGAATTTGTCGAATGGGAAGAGGTCTATGCCGGAACCTGCTATGGAACCCTGCGCAGTGAATTGGAACGCATCTGGAGTAAAGGTCATGTCATTGTATTCGATGTCGATGTCAAAGGCGGTGTAAACTTGAAAAAGATATTCGGAGCACAAGCACTATCCCTGTTCATCATGCCTCCATCGATCGAGATACTCCACCAACGGCTCGTCGATCGGGGCACAGATTCTCCGGAGATGATTGCCAAACGAGTGGCTAAAGCCGCCGAAGAGTTGACCTATTCAGATCAATTTGATTGTATCGTCGTTAATGATGATCTGAAGACGGCCGTAACCGAAGCAAAAAAACAGGTAGCGGACTTCATCGGATGAGTCCCTTCATTCACCCGTATGCAAGCAGAGCCCTATACCATACTCTATTGTGGGTCATTCAACCCGATCCACAAAGGGCATATTGTTTTAGCAGAAGAGGTACTGAATCGCTATCCACAATGCAACCTATGGATGGTGGTCTCACCACAAAATCCGCTGAAACGTTGTACCGATCTGGCTCCAGAGGAGCATCGTCTGCAAATGGCGCGAATTGCGGTGCAACATTCCGCCTGTGCCGATCGAATTCAGGTTTGTGATATTGAATTTCATCTACCCAAACCCTCTGCCACGATCCATACGCTACATGCACTAACAAACACCTATCCAAAGCAAAAATTTGCTTTATTGATCGGCAGCGACAATGCCCAATGTTTCGATCGATGGATTGCCCATGATGAGATCGTTGCGGATTATCCCATATTGGTTTATCCCCGCAAAGGATGGCCCATGCCTGATAACAATCTCACCCGCAGAATGCACTATTTAGCAGATTTTCCTCTATTTCCTCAGGCAGCCACTAATATTCGAAAACAAATAGGACTCCTCACAACACCTCAGTCCCCAGTTCCCCAAACAGATCAGCAAACACACCTCATTGAGGAGTCAGCAATTGCGAATGAACTTCCTGAAGGGGTTTGGGAGTACATCAAACTACACCAATTATATGGCTACCGATAAGATAACTCTTCTACAGCAAATAGAACAACTGACTGATGCAATCGGGTCGAATCCTGATAACGCACAGCTTTACCTGCAACGCGGAAAATTATATCATCAGGGGGGTACCTTTGACAAAGCCCTGAACGATTTTATGCAAGTGCTGCGCCTTGATCCTGACAATACCGAAGCGCAACAGTACAGTCTGTTGGTCAAAGAGATCTTCGCTTACCATTACGTCGATCAATTCAATCCGTAATCTTGCCCCATACACAATAAGATTCCAATCACAACCTTCAAAATATCCTACAGACGTAGAATAAATCATTGCTAGTCCACTCATAACGTCAGACTGGATGATTTCTCATCAATAAAATTCATCGTCACGACAAAAACGTTACTTTTACGCTCGAAATCAATAAACCATCATCATGGTAAAGAATATTGCATTACTGACAGGAGGAGACTCCTCAGAGTGGCAAATTGCGCTGCAAGGAGCCGCTAACATCGAAAAAATCTTAGATCGCACGCTTTATAAACCCTATACGATCGTACTACGTGATAAACATTGGACCTACACGGCTCCTGATGGTACAAAAAGCGAGTTGGACCGCAATGATTTTACGCTGACCGTTGCCGGTGAAAAAATTACACTCGAATATGCGCTGATCATTATTCACGGAACACCAGGCGAAGATGGTCGTTTGCAAGGCTATCTCGACATGATGGGTATTCCTTATTCTTCATGCGGGTTCGTTTCATCGGTACTGACATTCGACAAGTCAGCCTGCAAAAGGGCTGTTGCCGGTAGCGGAATCCATCTGGCCAAAGAGATCCTATTGAATAAAAGTTCAGAGGTAAATCCGGATCAGATCATTACGGAATTAGGTCTTCCATTGTTTGTCAAACCGAACGCAAGCGGTAGTAGCTTCGGCGTAACTAAAGTTAAGACACCTGAAGAGCTTCTACCTGCGATACAGGAAGCATTCAAAGAGAGCGATCAAGTTTTGATGGAAGAGTTCATCGAAGGTCGTGAAATTAGCTGCGGCGTCATGATTGCCGAAGGCAGAGAGTATGTCTTTCCAATCACCGAATTGGTTTCTCAAAAGGAATTCTTTGATTATGAAGCCAAATATCAGGGACTTTCACATGAAATCACACCTGCTGATTTGCCGGATGCAGTTCGTAAAGAGGTAAATCGTCTGACCTTGATTGCCTACAAACGGCTGATTTGCCGTGGTGTGGTTCGGATCGACTTTATTATTAAGGGCGATACCCCATACATGATCGAGATCAACACCATTCCAGGCATGAGTTCACACAGTATCATTCCACAGCAGGCTGCTGCTATGGGAATGAGTTTAACGGAACTGTTCAACCTGGTCATTGCTGAGACCTCGAAATAACACATAAGAATTACACAAGAGTAGGAGGGAGCGATAACACACAAATAAGCTGTATATGGGGTAGTCCTACCACCAATCACACATTTTAAAAGACATTGTTTAACTCCTGATCCATATCCTACATACCAATATAAAAAGAGAGGAGCGATCGTTCGATCGCTCCTCTCTTTATTCATGATATTACGTAAGATTACTCTTTATTGCGCAATGATCTCAATCACACGACTGCGCTCCTGCAAATCAGAGAAGGCTTGCACGCCCACCTTCATCAGGTATTCACCCGTGTAAACTTTTCCCTCATCAACAAACGGACGCACCAACGAGCCATCATCCATCTTGTTGATCTCAACGAGTTTGTATTTACGCTGCGGATCAAGGCCATTCAACTGAATCGGATAGAGACGCTCTACATGTTTGCGAGGATACATATCATATGCAAACAACACTCCATGATTCTTATCCGGAGTCATATACATCACAGCCGCATGATTTGAACCATAAGGTGAAACCAAACGGTACTGATCACCCTCCTGAATAATCGGAGAAAGCCGGTTATAGGTTTTTACCGCATCACGGCAGAATTGGCGTTCTGGTTCAGAGAGACGGTCCATATTGATGTCGAACCCAAGTTTATCCATCATCGCCACATCCGTACGGAATTTGATACTTTGTTCACCCCATGAAGTCACGTGAGCGCCAATACTTTTCGACGGGAAGAAATAGGAGAATCCCCATTGAATGAAAATACGGCGAATCGGATCGGTATTGTCGCTAGCCCAAAACTCAGTAAAATACTTCAACGCACCATAATCGCAACGGGCACCACCGCCAGAGCAGAGCATCATCGGAACATGCGGATATTTAGCCTGCAAACGATCCAAAACGTTATACAAACCGCGCACATATTCAATAAAGAGATGCGATTGATTCTCTTTCAGATAGAAGGAGTATGGGTTGGTCAACATACTGTTGCAATCCCATTTGAAATAGGCCAATCCCGGATTTTCACTCAACAGCTTGTCGATGATACCAAAGACATAATCCTGCACCTCCGGATTGCAAAGATCCAACGCCAACTGGTTGCGATAATAGTAAGGCTCACGGTTGGGATAATGGATTACCCATTCCGGATGTTTCTCATAAAGTTCGCTTTTGGGGTTAACCATCTCCGGCTCTACCCAAATACCGAATTTCACTCCGGCACTATCTGCCGCACTGACCAAACCGGCAACACCATGTGGCAACTTCTCTTTTGTGGCCTCCCAATCACCAAGACCACTCTTGTCGCCGCTGCGAGGATATTTGTTTCCAAACCAACCGTCATCAAGCAGGAACATATCCACACCAAGTGTTGCGGCCTCTTGCATAAAGTGAGACAACTTCTGCTCGTCAAAATTAAAACCGGTCGCCTCCCAGTTATTCAACAGCGTCAAACGTGGTCCACGACCCTCTTTGAGCTGATAATCACGAGCCCAATTGTGGAAACTACGTGAAGCTGCACCGGTACCGCAGTCGCTGTATGCAAAAACAAATTCCGGTGTACGGAAAACCTCTTTGGGTTGTAAACGATATTCCGAAGCATAAGGATTGATTCCGGAAACAACCCGCAAATCATGGTTATTATCTATATCGAATGTAAAACGGAAGTTTCCTGTCCAATTCAACGTTCCGAGCAAAACTTCCCCCTCATTTTCACGAGCCGGTCCATTCAGACTCAAAATAAAAAATGGAGAAGTCAACATAGCCGCACGTGCTCCCAAACGGGTGTCCAGAATCTTACGACCCGGAGCCAATCGCTCTTCAGTCATATTGACCTCATTGCCCCATTTACCGGTAAACTCTGTCAAATAATATTGGGGATACGAGAAATAGAGCAGGGAAGAGGCAAAATCCTGTAACAACACAGGCTTTTTCTCCTGATGAGAAATTTCAGTCCAAGCTTTGACAATGTTCTCTTTGCTGTAGGTTTCATAAAACAATTTGACCTCAACCGGATAAACCTCATCACGCAACGTTACCACGGTACGGGTTACACCCGGTTTAATTTCCTCCTGAGTATGTGACACATACTTGAACAGCGAGGAGGTATTGCCGTCTGCATGTACCATGCGGAAAGCCGGTTCTGAAAAATTCTTCAGATCATAAGGTTGATAGGCATCTTTTCCAGGTTGCAACGCTTCGATACCTTCCGCATCACTCCATGATGTACCAAAATAGGACTGACACAGTCGACCAGTCGTATCAACTTTGAGAACCAAGTCGGTTTTGTCTGTCGTAACCAGAATCGTCTCTTGAGGAACTGCTGCCTGTAACATGGCAAAACTGCAACTCAACAAACCGATTCCAATGGACTTTACAAGTTTCATATTAAATCAGTAGTTTAGAGAATGAATATTTTTTCATTAGACTCCCAAAAATAGCCAAAAAACAGCAGAACACAAAAGTCTGACTCTTTGTATTTCCACACACAATGTGCTACTTTTGTTTGGTAAAATTTGATTGGAATACACCTGTCTAATTTCTACAATTACAGCTTATTTCAATCACAAACACATGATCGCCAAAGTTGTAGTTTTCCCGCTAAACCCTACAACTTCACCTGAATTACGTTATACCGTGCAATTTATTAAACCGAAGTCCCATGATCCAAATCGATGATAAAATTATCAGTACGGAAATTCTTACAACCAAATTTTGCTGTGACTTGTCCCATTGCAAAGGAATTTGCTGCGTGGAAGGCAATGCAGGTGCCCCCCTTGAGGCTGATGAAGTAGATATTCTTGAAGAAGAGTATGAAACTTACCGTCCCTATATGAAACCTGAAGGCATCAAGGCAATCGAGCAACAAGGATTCATGGTCATCGATGAAGACGGAGACTATACAACCCCGTTAATAAATGATGCCGAATGCGCATACTCATTCGAAGAGAACGGTATCACCTATTGCGCCATTGAACGGGCCTACAACGAAGGAAAATGCTCTTTTCTTAAACCCATCTCATGTCATCTGTATCCAATCCGATTGGTTACTTTCAACAACGGCACCATCGGATTGAACTACCACCGCTGGAGTGTCTGTCATGATGCTTTAACGTTCGGCAAAGAAAAAGGAATACCTCTATATCGTATGCTGAAAGCACCTTTGATTCGTCGTTTCGGAGATGATTTTTTCGAGGCTCTTTGCGCTGCTGAACAGTATCTTAATGAAACGAAATAGCGATTTTACACACTTTTAACACACTCTTTCATCTCTTTTTCATTAATTTTGAAAAAATTAATTCACCATTGCATGTTTGTGCGTTACCTCCTGTTGATCGTCATTACTTTATGTACCGTTGCTAACTCGTCGGCTCAAAGCCGGAGAAGGAGCTCTATCAATAACTCCTCACCAAAATTGGAGGAGTTGCCCAAACGGCCACTTGACACCATTGCCACCAGCGATCCCGAAACCAAAATCATCTTATACAGCAACAATACGTGGTCCTATTTCCGTCCTGACCTCCAAAAACTGGATACCCTCGACATCTACACCCAACATTGGGATACAACCGGCGTCTTTGCATATCGAGATATCGAATACAATGATTTGCCATCGATCACAGAATTGCAACTGGTGGAAAATCTGGATCAATTCCACGCTCCCGTTATCGGTAAAATCTTCTCAAAATATGGCCCGCGCAGATACAGAAGCCATAATGGGGTAGACATCCCTTTAAAAATTGGAGAACCTGTCTATGCAACATTCGACGGCCGTGTACGCTATGCCAAATACAATACCGGAGGATACGGTTATTTAGTCATTGTACGTCACCGCAACGGCTTGGAAACCTGGAACGCCCACCTTTCCAAATTAAACGTACAACCCAACGAATATGTCAAAGCCGGCCAGGTAATCGGATTTAGTGGAAATACGGGACGTAGCCGTGGTCCCCATTTGCATTTCGAAATCCGTTATCAAGACCAGACATTTGATCCCGAATTTTTGATTGATTTTGAGTCCGGACACCTCAAATACCAAACGTTTGCACTTGAAAAATCATTCTTTAATATCCATTCGCGAGCTTCAGAAATTCTCGAAGAGGATGACACCTACGATCTGCCGCTGTTAGCCTCCAATGACAGTGACACCACTTCTGCGGATATCTTAGATCAGATTGCCAAGGCTCAACAAAGTCAAAAGAAATCTACATCTACTTCTAAACAGCCTACCCTGAACTCCAGTAATGCGGTCTATCACACCATTCGACAGGGTGATATGTTGGGAAAATTAGCGATCCGTTATGGTGTTTCGATCGACCAGATCTGCCGTTTAAACGGCATCAATCGAAATACAATTTTACGTTTAGGTAAAAAACTCAGAATCAAATAATTACATGAAGAAATCGAACAAATAGGGACGATTCATTCAGAATCGTCCCTATTTTTATCTTTATACGTTGTTTTGAAAATTCCTTGTCAACAGTCGATATCTAAACGAACCAACTGATAACTTGTACTGTTGGAATCATGTACTTATAACATCACAGACTCAATAACACCCGATCTGAATAATTAAACATACTGGCGGGCACCGAAAATTGCGCTACCGATACGCACCATATTACTACCACACGTTATGGCCAAACGGTAATCGCCACTCATTCCCATCGAAAGGGTATCAAAGCGATCATCGAAAAACTCCGATTTCAAACGACCCATCAAATCATGGAGTCTCGTAAACTCCGTTTTAACCACCTGTTCGTCATCGGTATTGGTAGCGACTCCCATCAATCCCCGATAACAAACGCCAGACATTGTTCGATATTCACCACTGCGCAAATAGTCGATCAGCTCTTCTGCATTCCAACCGTGTTTGCTCTCTTCCTGAGCAATATGCACTTCAAAAAGCACATCCACCACACGATTGTGTTTCAACGCCTGATCATTGATCACACCCAGCAACTTCACAGAATCCACGGAATGAATCATGGATACATAAGGAATGATCAATTTCACTTTATTGGTCTGTAAATGGCCGATCATATGCCACTCGATATCTGTCGGGAGCTGATGATATTTTGCATCCATCTCCTGCGGCCGATTTTCGCCAAATATACGTTGACCTGCATCATAGGCTTCACGTACCACCTCAGCCGGATATGTTTTGGATACTGCCACCAAACGCACATGTGCAGGCAATGAACTCTTAACCTCTCTTAATTTGTCTACAATCGCCATATTATCTGTCAGACTAAGCTATGTATATTATAGAATTTTCGCTATTTTTGTTTAATATGTTCACACGGAACAAACGAATCAAAATTAATCAAAAACCCAGAATATGAAAAGAAAACTGACGGCTTTGTTTTTGGCCGCCGCTCTTATGGCCTCTTACGACAGCCATGCCTGCACCAACATTCTCGTCTCAAAAGGTGCAACCACAGATGGTTCAACCATGGTCACCTATACGGCCGACTCACATCAGTTATACGGATGCCTCTATTTCCATCCGGCAGCTACCTATCCGGCTGGAACCATGATGCCTGTTTACGAATGGGATACCGGTAAATACCTCGGTGAAATTCCTCAGGCAGCCTCGACCTATTCGACTGTCGGCAATATGAATGAACACCAACTGATCATCACCGAAAGCACCTTCGGAGGTCGAAATCTTCGTGATACAACCGGTCTTATCGACTACGGCACACTGATTTACACCACATTGCAACGTGCAAAAACGGCGCGTGAAGCAATTCAGGTAATGAGTGATTTGGTAAATACCTACGGTTATTACTCCAGCGGTGAATCATTTTCTATTGCCGATCCCAACGAAGTCTGGCACATGGAGCTGATCGGCAAAGGGGTTAAAATGGTCGATGGGAAAAACATCAACAAAGGTGCAGTATGGGTAGCCGTGCGTGTTCCGGAAGGCTACATTGGAATGCATGCCAACCAAGCCCGCATCACAACATTCCCATTGAACGATCCTGAAAATTGCCTCTATTCGCCCGATGTCATTTCATTTGCGAAAGAGTCCGGTTTTTATAAAGGGGCCGATAAAAACTTTAGTTTCGCTGATGCCTATGCTCCTCTCGATTTCAGTGGACTCCGCGCTTGCGAGGCCCGCGTATGGAGTGCTTTCAATCGGGTTACCGAAGGGGGAATGAAAGAGTACATTGACTATGCAATGGGTTATGATGCCTCAAAACGCCTGCCGCTCTTTGTAAAACCCACGAAGAAACTGAGCGTAAAAGAGGTAGCATGGCTGATGCGCGACCATTTCGAAGACACCCCAATGGATATGCGCAATGACATCGGAGCCGGTGGACATAATCTGCCGTACCGTTGGCGTCCGATGAATTTCACTGTGGATGGACAAGAATATTTAAACGAGCGCGCTGTGGCGACTCAACAAACCGGCTTCTGGATGTTGGGACAGGCTCGCAGTTGGTTGCCAGATGCTATCGGAGGTATTCTGTGGTTTGGTGTGGATGATTCAGGTACCTCATGCCTCACTCCGATCTACACCTCTTCAAAGCGCGTACCTGAATGTTTCCGCGAAGGGAACGGCCATATGACTGAATACTCTCCGACCTCTGCTTTCTGGCTCTTCAACCGTGTAACCAACTTCGCTTATCTTCGTTACGATCTGATCAGCAAAGATATTATCAAAGTAATCAACGAAATCGACAACCGTAACGAAAAGGAGATTCCGGCTGTCGATACTGCCGCTCTGTTGCTGTACAAACAAGATCCTCAATTGGCAATCGATTTCCTGACCAACTTCTCGATTACCACCGCTCAAAACATGTTCGATCGTTGGCAACAGTTGGATCAATATCTGCTGGTTAAATATATGGATGGTAACGTCAAAAAAGAAAAAGACGGCAAATTCCAGGATAATGGAAACGGACGCAACATTCCTGCATCACCGAATTTCCCAGGATATAACGAAGAGTGGCAAAAAGCTGTTGCCGGAAGTACCGGAGACAAACTGAAAGTGGTTAAAACAAAGAATTTACCTCAATAGCTTGAGGACTACTCCCACTCTAAAACAAAAATCCCGCACCTTTTAAATGGGTGCGGGATTTTTGTTTCTTTTCCCCATGATGGAATCCTATCACAATCGATGGAATCAAAGATCTAACCCAAAGTTTCACATCTCTGTTGATTTTGCCGCACAACACAAGTACAACAGAAAAGAGTTAATCATACAATAGATAAATCCTCAAACAAGATAACCATATCGTACCTCTGCATCAGATTAGATTCATCTCGCAACACAAAAAAACGGGAGACTCCATCAAAAGTCTCCCGTTTTTCATATCGATGAACAGTATTTATTTCGTTCCGAACTCACATTGCTGAAGGGTCGTCGAATCGGGTGCCAGCAACACGTAACGCACATAACAACCTTCAAACGACTCGATCATTACCGGATCAACCTTACTCATTTCCGTTTCAAACACTGCAGCTGCTTTGCTGTCGGCAACCTGTCGATCATCCTGTGTCTCCACGGTAAATTGATCCTGAATGCCCAATGATTGCAAATAGAGCATGGGACCAACCAATGAACTGCCGGAACGATACTCATCAATCCCGATAAAGTAGGGATAAACCTGTCCTTTTTCGTCTGTGCAGCCAGATCCCACAAATAACATCAACACCACACAAAGACACCAAAAGCGTTTCATCGACTCTTCGATCTTGACTTATTCGATTTTGTGAGCGCCTTGCGAAATAACCACCTCAATTACACGAGGTTTGCGGCCGAACTCTTTTTCGAATTTTTCAGTAATCTCAGCAACATAGGCATCATAAGCTTCAGCTTTAACAATGTTGATCGTGCAACCGCCGAAACCACCACCCATCATGCGAGCTCCCAATACACCAGGATTCTTGCGGGCAATATCTACCAAGAAATCAAGCTCTTTGCAGCTCACTTCATACCATTTACTCAATCCTTCGTGCGAACCGTAAACTTTCTGACCAAAGGTTACATAATCGCCCTGCTCCAAAGCTGCGCAGCCGTCCAATAGACGCTGATTCTCATTAATTACAAAGCTGCAACGACGGTAAACCACTTCGTCCATCTCATCTTTGTATTTATCGAGCATCTCCATGGTCACATCACGCAACGACTCAATACCCGGAACATGTTTAGCTACAACAGCGACACCAGCCTCGCACTGCGCGCGACGAACATTATACTCCGAAGAGGCCAAAGTGTGTTTAACCTGGGTATCGAACAATACTACTTTGCATCCGGCAGCCTCAGGATTAAACGGTTCAAGTTTGTACTCGAGTGAACGGCAGTCGAGACGCACAATCTTACCTTTTTCACCGAACAATGAAGCGAACTGATCCATAATACCGCAACGTACTCCAATATAATGGTGTTCGGTCATCTGTCCGATTTTAGCCAACTCCTCACGAGTAAATCCGAGTTTAAAAGTGTCGTTCAGTGCGAAACCAACTGCACTTTCCAATGCAGCAGAGGAGGAGAGACCTGCCCCCAGAGGCACATCACCACCGAAGGTCATATCAAATGCCGGTACTTTGGCTCCGCGCTCTTCCATCTCCTTTACCACACCGAATACATAACAAGCCCATTGTTGAGCCGGTTTCTCACCGGTGAAATCGAGATCAACCGCTTCGTCGTAATCAACCGAATAGACATGACTTATCGTGCCTCCATTAGGTTTAATCGCCACATAAATCGCTTTATCAATAGCACCAGGCATTACAAAGCCCATATTATAATCGGTGTGCTCGCCGATCAAATTGACACGGCCCGGAGAGGCATAACATGCTGCACCTTCATCGTATAATGTTTTGAATTTCTCCAGAATTTTAGTTTTCATGGTTATTCGGTTTACTAATTTAATTTATGGTTTATTTAGTTCATTTACAGTTCTCAATCTTTATAAATCTCTGCCGGATAATCTACCCGGGTCAAGAACAGGCCTTGTGGAGGAGCTGATGTCCCTGCCAATGCCCGGTCACGCCCATCGATGATGGCTTTAAACTCCTCGACAGAACGTTTACCTCGTCCCACTTCAATTAGAGTTCCTACAATCGCCCGCACCATATTGCGCAAAAAACGATCTGCCGCAATCGTAAAGACATAACGTCCATCTACTTCGTTCCATTCAGCCTTTGTTACACAGCATAGATCGGTTTTATTCCCGGAATGGAGTTTGCTGAAACTTGTAAACAGCTGCTCTCCTAATAATGCCTGAGCTGCACAATTCATCTTCTCCAAATCCAATGGCATGATCAATTGGCAGGTCACATCACGGCTGAAAGGATCTTTCTGTGGCGATACATAGTATTTATACTCGCGCTCGGTCGCATCAAAACGGGCATGGGCCTCATCACTGACCCGTCGTACACGCTGTACGGCGATATCAGCAGGCAGAATCGCATTCAAATGGTAACAAAAGCGCTGTGTATCTGCCAATGGCTCTACCACATCGAAATGTGCGACATAAAAAGCGGCATGCACCCCGGTATCGGTACGACCAGCCCCAACCACTCCCGTCGGAGTCCGCAACAACGTCGAAAGAGCCCGTTGCAACGTCTCCTGAACAGATGGGGCATTGGGCTGTATTTGCCAACCATTGTATGCCTTTCCCGAATAGGAAAGCTCCAAAAAGTAACGCACAGAATCGAATTTTCATACAAAGATAAAATTTTGTCCCAAATTAACCGAGACCACACCTTCTGTTCCCTGCTATTTTTTCGCTTTTCAAGAAAATTAAGCTATTTTTGCGGAAACAATTACTTCCTTCTATGAAGATCGCTCTGATTGGCTACGGCAAAATGGGCAAGGAGATCGAACAAATCCTGATCGCACGTGGCCATACCATTCCTCTGATTATCGACTTGAACAATACCAATGACCTCGATACCGCACACCTCCAGAAGGTAGATGTAGCCATCGAATTTACTACGCCTTCAACTGCGTACGGCAATGTAGTCAAATGTCTTGAAGCGGGCGTCCCAGTGGTCTGCGGAACCACCGCTTGGCTCGACAACCTGCCCCAGGTGGAACAGCTCTGCAAAGAGAAAAACGGAGCTTTTTTCTACGCCTCGAATTACAGCATCGGTGTAAATATTTTTTTCGAGATCAACCGTCGCCTGGCGCAACTGATGAACCGGTTTGGTGAATATGATGTCACCATCGAAGAAACCCACCACACCCAAAAGAAAGATGCTCCAAGTGGCACGGCCGTCACTTTGGCCGAAGGTGTTCTCGAAAACCTCGATCGCAAACAGAAATGGGTATGCGGTACAACTACCGTACCCGAAGAGTTGGAGGTAGTAGCCATTCGTCGGAGCGTTGTTCCCGGCACTCATACTGTTACCTATGAATCGGATGTAGATGCCCTTTCGATCACCCACATGGCTAAAAGCCGTCGCGGTTTTGCCTTGGGAGCTGTACTTGCGGCAGAATTCTTGCACGGCAAAACCGGAATCTTCTCCATGAAGGATCTGATGCAAGCCTAAGGTGATTCAACGGAGAAAGGCCCAAATTCACAAAAAATGTCAATCGTGAACAAGATCAAAGAAATCTGGAGCAACAAATGGGTGAAATTCGGCACTGTGTCGGTCATCTATCTGTTGATATTTGTTGTCTGGACAGGCAACTTGTGGCTATTGTTGGGCCTCCCGGTCATCTATGACATCTATATTTCAAAATACCTCGATCGGTGGATCGGAAGTCGGCATCAAGCCCTCAAACAACGCTCGAAAACCTACAAAAAAAATATGGAGTGGATCGAGTCGATCCTCTTTGCAGTAATTGCTGTCACGCTGATCCGGACCTTTATTTTCGGTATGTATGTGATTCCCACCTCCTCGATGGAAAAGACCTTGCTGGTGGGAGATTATCTCTATGTAAGCAAAGTGGCTTATGGTCCCGCCATGCCCAATACACCGCTCTCATTCCCGCTCGTACACCACACCATGCCGCTTTCGCAGACAAAAAAATCATTTGTCGAGTGGATTAGTTGGCCTTACCACCGCCTCAAAGGGCTGGGCCATATCCAACACAATGATGCTGTTGTATTTAATTTCCCGGATGGGGATACCGTTCTGTTGGATAATCCAACTGCCGACTATTACGATTTTTTGCGCGAGTATCAACGGCGTTATGGAGATTCACTGGGTCGAGTACGGCTGTTGGCTGAACATGAAATCATCACGCGTCCAGTCGATAAACGCGAGAACTACATCAAACGGGCGGTCGGACTGCCCGGAGACACTATTCAGGTCATCCATTCCGATCTGTTCGTCAACGGCAAAAAACAAGAGTCCATTCCGGGAAAACAATACGTCTATTTCATCCGAACAAACGGCACCACCATCAATCCCGCAGTATTTGAAGAGATGGGAATTGCCATGGCAGACATCAGTTACGATGCAGCCGAACGCACCTATATTTTGCCTCTGACCGAGGAGAATCTGAACCGAGTACGCAACATGCGGAATGTCGTTGAGATTGCCAAATACGAAGCCGAAGGCACTGATCCTAACGTCTTCCCACACGATCCTAACCAATACGCCTGGAATGCCGATAATTACGGTCCGTTATGGATCCCGGCTAAAGGGGCGACTGTACAATTGACTACTGAAAACCTTCCGCTTTATCGCCGCATCATCGAAATTTATGAAGGAAATAACCTGGAGGGGAAAAATGGGGTAATCTACATTAACGGCCAGCCGGCTAAGGAATATACCTTCAAAATGGATTACTATTTCATGATGGGGGATAACCGACACAATTCGGCGGATTCCCGTTTTTGGGGATTTGTGCCGGAAGACCACATTGTGGGAAAAGCCTCAATGGTGCTCTTCTCCACAGACAAAGAAAAATCGTTTCCGAAAAATATCCGCTGGAATCGGATGTTTACGAGAATTAAATAGCAATTGAACCGATGGAGCAAACGACTTCCGATACCTACTATACGCTGGGCGGTGAAGCCGAAGCTCTGTACAAAGAAAAAGGGAGCAAATTTCTGACTTACGCCTACCCGGTTCGCAGTGAAGCAGAGATCAAAGAACACCTGGATGCCCTGCGCAAACGCTATTACGATGCTACCCATCACTGCTATGCGTGGCGTTTGGGACCCAAAGGGGAGAGCTTCCGGGCCAATGACGACGGAGAACCCTCCTCGACAGCCGGCCGACCGATTTTAGGTCAGTTGTTGTCCAAAGAGGTAACCTACGCACTGATTGTCGTAGTACGTTATTTCGGAGGAACCAAGCTGGGAGTGCCGGGGCTTATCGAAGCCTACAAAACTTCGGCAGCCCTTGTACTGGAAAATGCGGTGATCGAACAACGAACGGTCGATATTGGAACAAAAATCCGTTTCAGCTATCTGGCCATGAACGATGTGATGCGCATTGTCAAAGAGATGCAACCACAGATCATTGACCAACAGTTCGACAACCTCTGTACAATGACACTCTCGATCCGGCAGAGCAGGGCGGAACAACTTTTAGAGAGACTTTCCAAAGTGGAAGGGTTGGAAATAGATACGGACGATCAATAAAATAACTCAAGAAAGGTTATGGGAAAGAAAAACCTGGTATCGATCAACGATTTTTCACGCGACGAGATACTCAAGATCATGGATCTGGCCGCACGTTTTGAGGCTGATCCGCATCAGCAGGTATTGGCCGGCAAAGTCATCGCAACACTCTTCTTCGAACCCTCAACCCGCACACGGTTGAGCTTCGAAAGTGCAATCAACCATTTGGGGGGGCGTGTCATCGGCTTCTCTGATACTGCCAACACCAGCGTTTCGAAAGGTGAGACCTTCCACGACACAATCATGGTGATCTCAAACTACTGCGACATGATTGTGATGCGCCACTACATCGAAGGAGCGGCCCGTTATGCCAGCGAAATCTCAAAAGTACCGGTGGTCAATGCCGGTGACGGAGCCAACCAGCATCCGAGCCAAACACTGCTAGACCTCTATTCGATCAAAAAAACACAGGGCAAACTCGACCATATCAACATTATGATGGTTGGTGACCTGAAATATGGGCGTACCGTACACTCTCTGTTGCAAGCCCTTTCGCACTTCAATCCCACCTTTACCTTTGTGGCTCCCGAAGAGTTGAAAATGCCGGAAGAGTACAAACTGTTCCTGCGCGAAAAGGGTATCTCTTACACCGAGACCAGCCGTATTGAAGATGCAATCAAAGAGGCCGACATCGTCTATATGACCCGTGTACAACGGGAACGCTTCTCCGACCCCATGGAGTACGAACGGGTCAAACATGTATATGTGCTCAAAAACAGCATGCTGAAAGATACCAAAGAGAACATGCGTATCCTGCATCCGCTGCCACGTGTCGGTGAGATCGCCGAAGATGTGGATGCCAACCCCAAAGCCTACTATTTCCAACAAACCGAAAACGGAGTTTACACCCGCATGGCAATCATCAGTTACCTGCTGGGCGTAGTCAAATAAAACAGTCGATATAGCCATGGTCATGGAAGGAACATTAGAAGTCCGGGCAATCGAGAACGGTACCGTCATCGATCACATTCCGGCCAACAGTCTGTTCAAAATCATCAAAATATTGGGTCTCGACACCGAGACTCACCGCATCACATTCGGTATGAACCTCGAAAGCAAACGGATGGGCACCAAAGCGATCATCAAAATCAATGACCGTTTCTGCCATCAGGATGAAATCAACCGCATCGCTCTCGTGGCTCCGATGGCCGTAGTTAACATTATCAAAAACTACGAAGTGGTCGAAAAAAGGGCCGTCGAGGTTCCCGAAACCATTGAAGGGTTCGTAAAGTGCGCTAATCCTAAGTGCATTACCAACATGGAACCCGTGCGTACCTCATTCACAGTCCTGCAAGGTGACGAAATCTCGTTACGGTGCAAATACTGCGAGAAGATTACCCACCAAAACAGTATCGAGATTACCAAATAAACGACCGTGTCCGAACAACGTTCTGACATACAAAATCATTCTGTCACTGCGGGAAAGGAGGCTCATGTCGATCCTTCATCGCAGCAGATGATCCATGTCAAGGGGGCAAGGGTCCATAACCTCAAAAACATTGAGGTCAAGATTCCGCATAACCAGTTGGTGGTAATTACCGGTTTGTCGGGATCGGGAAAATCGACATTGGCCTTCGACACCATCTTTGCCGAAGGGCAACGCCGTTATGTGGAGAGTCTTTCGGCCTACGCCCGCCAGTTCCTCGGAAAAATCAACAAACCCGATGTCGATTTCATTACCGGTATTGCACCGGCTATCGCTATCGAACAGAAGGTCAATACCCGGAATCCCCGCTCAACGGTCGGCACCTCAACGGAGATATACGATTACCTCAAACTACTTTTCGCACGTATCGGACACACCTTTTCACCCGTTTCAGGCAGAGAAGTAACCTCCAATACGGTCGAAGATGTCATCAAATGCATTATTGGTCTTGAACCAGGGACTCGTGTATTGGTTACGGCCCCGTTGCAGCTCAGCAAAGGGCAGGGCGTAATTGAGAAGCTATTGGCCCTCTCCGGTGAAGGATTTCAACGCATCCATGTCGATGGCCAAATGCTCTATATCGAGGATGCTGTTCAACATGCCGAGCAATATGATCCGTCAAAAATCCGAATTGTAATTGATCGTGTCAAAGCGAGTCACGACGAGGAGTTGATCAGCAAACTGGGCGATTCGGTCTCCACTGCTTTTAACACCGGCAACGGCACATGCGATCTGGTGATCAGCCAAGAGGGTCAGGAGCGGATCGAACAATTCTCCTCGCGTTTCGAATTGGATGGTATGCAGTTCGAACAGCCCTCGGAACATATGTTCAGCTTCAACAATCCGATGGGGGCCTGCCCACGATGCGAAGGATACGGCAAAGTGACTGGCATCGACGAAGATCTGGTCGTGCCGGACAAATCTAAAAGCATTTACGAAAACGCTATTGCCTGCTGGCGGGGAGAGACCATGAAGTGGTGGAGAGATCAACTGATTGCCCACGCTTCAAAATTCAACTTCCCAATTCATCGTCCCTACTACGAGCTCACTCCACAAGAAAAACACCTGTTGTGGAAAGGCAATGAGTATTTCCACGGTTTGGATGAGTTTTTCAAGTTTTTGGAAGGGGAGCGGTACAAAATCCAATATAGGGTTATGTTGTCCCGTTACACGGGGAAAACCGTCTGCCCCGAATGCGAAGGAGGACGCCTACGCAAAGAGGCTACCTATGTCCGAATTGGTGGAAAGAACATTACCGAACTGGTCACCATGCCGGTCGAAGAGTTGCAACATTTCTTTGCGGATTTGAAGCTCGACGAGCATGACAGACAAACGGGTAGCCGTATTCTGACCGAGATCACCTCCCGGCTCGAATATCTGAACGAAGTCGGATTGGGATATTTGACGCTCGACCGACTCTCTTCGACACTCTCTGGAGGCGAAAGCCAACGCATCAACCTGGCTACCTCTTTGGGAAGTAGCTTGGTCGGCTCGCTCTATATTCTCGACGAACCCAGTATCGGACTACATCCTCGAGATACCCACAAACTGATCGGAGTCCTCAAAAAGTTGCGCGATTTAGGCAATACTGTCATTGTCGTCGAGCACGAGGAGGAGATTATTCGGGCAGCAGACACCATCATTGATATCGGGCCGCTGGCAGGTTATCAAGGCGGAGAAGTGGTTTTTCAAGGTTCGGTGGCGGATCTGGTCCACTCAGAGACAAGCCTTACCGCCAAATATATCACCGGACGGGAAACAATCGACGAACCGAAGCTGTACCGTAAATGGAACAGCTACATCGAAGTCCAGGGGGCTTGTGAAAATAATCTGAAACATATTGATGTCAAATTCCCGCTCGGAGTGATCACCTGTGTGACTGGTGTTAGTGGTAGCGGCAAATCGTCGCTGGTCAAAGGGATTCTCTATCCAGCCGTACGGCGTGCCTTGTACGAGACAGGTTTGAAGCCTGGTAGCTTTTCAGGACTTGCCGGCGATGTGAACCGACTCAAATCAATCGAAATCATCGATCAGAATCCGATCGGCAAATCCTCGCGCTCCAACCCCGTCACCTACATCAAAGCCTACGACGATATCCGCAAACTGTTTGCCGACCAACCGTATGCCAAACACAACAACATGAATCCGTCGCACTTCTCGTTCAACATTGCGGGCGGACGTTGCGAAGAGTGCCAAGGCGAAGGTGTAATCAAGGTGAGCATGCAGTTTATGGCCGACGTTGAATTGGTATGCGAAGCCTGCGGGGGAAAACGCTTCAAAGATGATGTGCTGGAGGTCAAATACCACAACAAATCGATCTACGACATTTTGGAGATGACCGTGGATGATGCCATTGACTTTTTCGGCCAATATCAGGAACAAGACCCCATCAATCGAAAGATCATCGAAAAATTGAGTACCTTGCAAGAGGTGGGATTAGGTTATATCAAATTGGGGCAATCCTCATCGACCCTGTCAGGAGGAGAGAGCCAACGTGTCAAACTCGCCTCCTTCCTGATCAAGGAGAATGCCCAAGAACCCATTATGTTCATCTTCGATGAACCGACCACAGGCCTACATTTCCACGACATCCGCAAACTGCTCAAATCATTTAACGCTCTGATGGCCAAAGGACACACCATAGTGATTGTAGAACATAACATGGATGTGATCAAATCGGCAGACTGGGTGATCGACCTCGGACCGGAGGCTGGAGATAAGGGGGGATATGTGGTGTTTGAAGGGACCCCGGCAGAGCTCAAAAAATGCAAAGAGAGCTACACCGGCCGTTTTTTGGCCATGAATACGGCACGCAAAGCCGATCCGGTAACTCAAGCAGTTGCGGACAAACCTTCCAAATCCCGTCCAGCAAAGCAATCCTCTTCATCCGCTCCGGCACAAGCCCAACATAAAAGCCGTTCAGGCAAGTAATTTTTATTTTTTCGCGCAATCTCATGGAGTTGATCCAATATAATTTACCCAATGGTATTCGGTGTATTTTGAAGCAGGTCCGTTCGGCCGTAGCCCATTGTGCACTAACCGTCAATACAGGGAGCCGTGATGAACTGCCGTCAGAGTACGGTTTGGCCCATCTGCTTGAGCACTCCTTTTTCAAGGGAACGACGCACCGTAAAGCGTACCACATCAACTGTCGGTTGGAAAACCTCGGAGGAGAGCTGAATGCCTATACGACCAAAGAGGAGACCGTCATTCACACAACTACACTTAAGGGGGATGTGGCCAAAGCTGCCGAACTGATTGCCGACATCGTCTTTCACTCCGTTTTTCCTCAAAAAGAGATTGACAAAGAGAAGAGCGTTATCATCGACGAGATCAACTCTTATAAAGACACCCCATTTGAACGGATTTTTGACGATTTCGAAGATATGGTCTTTGCCGGAACATCGCTCGGGCACAATATCCTCGGGAGTAAAAGTTCACTGATGCGATTCAACCGAGAAGATCTGCTGCGTTTCATCGGCCGTACCTACAACACCGATCAGATGGTCTTTTCGATTATCGGCAATATTCCACCCAAACGTTTTACCGACCTGTGTAATCGTTACTTTGCCGACGCTTCGACGCATCTGCGCAATTTTGAACGGGATCGCACTGACCACTATCAACCAGATACCAAAACCTTACACCGCAGTTCTCACCAAGGGCACTGCATCATCGGCAATCGGGCCTACAATCTCCAGGAAGAGAAGCGAATTCCGTTATCGTTACTGACCAACATGTTGGGGGGGCCTTCAGCCAACTCCTTATTGAACTTGGTGGTTCGTGAACGTAATGGATTGACCTATACTATCGAAGCCGGATTTACCTCCTTGAGTGATACCGGCATTTCCACGATCTATTTTGGTTGCGACCGTGACAATATCGACGTATGTATCGAATTGATCCACAAAGAGCTCGACAAACTCAAACGGGGTGAAATAACTCCACATCTACTCGCTATGGCCAAGAAACAGTATATCGGTCAAATGACTATAGCCATGGAGAACAACGAAAGTTACATGCTCAGCGCAGCCCGCAATTACCTCTACTACAATCAGGTTGAAACGATAGACTCAATACGTCGCAAAATACAGAATGTCACCATAGACAATTTGGTCGAAGTAGCTCAGGAGATCTATGGAAACAACCTTTCGACATTAATTTACCGATAAATTTCAACCCCGATGAACGATCTGGAACGCTATATTGACCAACATATCACTCCGGAAGATCCACTTTTGACCGCTCTGGATCGAGAAACCCACATGCGGGTGATTCAACCCCGAATGATCTCAAGCCATCTGCAGGGAAAACTGCTGGAAATGTTGGTTCGAATGCTTGCTCCGAAACGCATTCTTGAGATCGGAACTTTTACCGGTTATTCGGCCATCTGTATGGCCAAAGGACTCGATAAGGGTGGGGAACTTCACACCATCGAGATTGACGATGAATTGGAAGATATTGCTGCTAAATACTTCCAAGCGGCCGAGGAACAGATGACCGGACGCATTGTTCAACATATCGGATCAGCTTTGGATATTGCACCAACTTTGGGAAAATTCGATCTGATCTTCATTGACGGCGACAAACGGGAATATCCGCAATATTATCGTATGGTTATGGAAACGGCTGTACACAGCGGCAGTTACATCTTAGCTGATAACATCTTATGGTACGGCAAGGTGACTGAGCCTACACCGGCAAACGATCGCTTTACCGAGGGAATCAAAGAGTTTAACCGGATGGTCGTTGAAGATGATCGAGTGGAAAACGTTATTCTTCCTCTACGGGACGGACTGAATCTGATCCGCGTTAAATAGACAGTCGTTTCACGAAATTTCTATCATTTACGCTTTTATACCCAATTGAAAGATTGCTATGATCAACACAAAACATTTGATCAGAGATATTGACACCATTCGTCATAAAGCCCCATTAGTCCACAACATTACCAACTTTGTGGTCATGAATAATACGGCCAATGCGCTATTGGCACTTGGAGCCTCTCCTGTTATGGCACATGCGCCCGAAAAGGTGGCCGAAATGGCGGCTATGGCATCGGCTGTCGTTCTCAATATGGGTACGCTTAGTGAACGCTGGGTCGAAGCCATGTTACTGGCTGGACAATCAGCTCTCGAACATAATGTTCCGATTGTTTTTGATCCAGTTGGAGTTGGGGCTACCAACTATCGTAACCGAACTGCTCGACAGATTTTTAAACAGTTTACCCCATCCATTATCCGTGGCAATGCATCCGAAATTATGGCTTTGGCAGCTGAGCTTTTAGACACGCAACAACAGATTAAAACCAAAGGGGTCGACAGTACAGCAGCATCCGATAATGCTATCGAAACTGCCCAGAGATTGGCCCAACAGCTTGGCACTGTCATTGCCATCAGCGGCGCAGAAGATTTCATTACCGACGGCGAAACCGTACATAGTCTCAAAAATGGATCACCGATGATGGCTCATGTCACCGGAATGGGTTGTACAGCCAGCGCCATTACCGGCGCTTTTGCAGGAGTCAACACCGATATGCTGGAGGCCGCAGCACACGCCATGGCAGTGATGGGTATCGCTGGGGAGCTAGCAACCCTCCAATCCAAAGGGCCGGGAAGTTTGCAAGTCAATTTTTTAGATCAACTGTACACGCTCACTCCGAAGTCAATCATCAACACCCAGAAACAGTAATCAGTCATGAAATTTGATCCGAGTCTGTATTTGGTCACTGATCGCGCTTTATCCATAGGACGCAATCTGGAGTGGATCGCCACAGAGGCTGTGCGAGGTGGAGTTACGATGGTACAACTACGAGAAAAAGATTGCTCGACCAGAGAGTTTGTGGCCTTGGGACAACGACTCAAAGCATTATTAAATGACTTCCAAGTACCTCTCATTATCAACGATCGCATCGATGTAGCTATAGCCATTCAAGCTGACGGGGTACACCTCGGTCAAACCGATATGCCATACGCTATAGCCCGACAGCTATTGGGTCCGGACAAGATTATCGGACTATCCGTCGAAAATTTCGAACAGATCAAACAGGCCAATCTATTGGATGTTGATTACATTGGCATTTCCCCAATATTTAGCACCCCAACGAAAACCGATACAGCCACACCTTTCGGTTTAGAGGGCACTGCCACGGCTACACAATTATCGACTCATCCCACGGTAGCCATTGGAGGCATTCATCTGGATAATGTTGAACAGGTCATGGCAACCGGAGTAGATGGTGTAGCCGTCGTATCGTGTATCTGTTCTGCTGACGATCCGGCATTGGCCGCACAATGTCTGAAAACAAAAATATGCCCGAAATAATTTCGGACATACAACTTATTATTTTACGTCGACTAATGCTGCTTCAGCAGGTAACTTGCATCAATGGCAATTTAATCACTCAAATCTATAGTTATTGTTCCCAGCACAAACCGCATAAAATATCTCTTAATCCTTGAATTTAGGTTTGAGTATCTCGGAGTAAATCACACCTGTACGCAAATCAAATCCACCAGGGAACAGCGATTCGTCAATCCCAACAACGGTTTCTTGGCGTTCATCGTCTGTAGAATCTGCAGAAGTGGAATCCAATTCAAAAGGTACAGCAAATGAACTCGATTGCATCTGTTCAACCCGCTGCATCGCAGCTTGAATAGCTTCATCGTCATACGAAAACACTGTATCACCCATTCCATTGGCACTGCTATTTTCAGGCGTAACAGACATGGTTGAAGGAATAACAGAAGGTACTACATCCTGCTCTGAAGGGGAAACTACTCCTCGTTGCTGAGATACAGGAGATACTTTCTGCGGAATTGACGCCTGAGATGGGATAGGAGAGGGTGATGAATCTGCTGAAGTCGAAGAAGCGGTTGTTGTTATCGTAGATTCTTCAGCCATACTTTCAGTGGAGGTTTGGGTAGACGGCGTCTGCGATTCCTCTGTTGATCTACGAGCACGTTCGATCTCCTCCAAAAGATCATCCCAAGGTGAATTCTGAGGCAACTGATCCGACTCGGTCGGTTGTCCGGGCTTTTTCTTTAACAGAGAGAGAGCTATGGAAGCTCCAATAGCTATCAACAAAGGCAATAACTCTTCCATAACCAAACTTCCGTTTACTCTTTCACATTCTCAACGCGCGTGATTTTCTCAACACCCTTGATCTTACCGACCTTATCCATGATCATTTTCAAGTCATCAAGCCCCTTAACATACAAGCTGATGTCGCCCTCAAAAATACCATCATGGCTCTGAAGGTGTATTTCACGAATATTGATATTCAACTCTCCGGTAATGACTTGCAACAACTCCAACATAATACCCACACGATCAATACCTCGAACCTCGATAATCGACAAATAAGACATTGCCTTGTGGCTCGACCAGGTAACAGGGGTCAAATTGTTACCATGTTGACTGGCCAATTTGATCAGTTCGTTGCAACTTTTTTTATGAACATCAACCTTGTGGGTGTCCGGATTCTTGTAACCGACCACCTCATCTCCCGGAATAGGATTACAACAAGGGGCAATTACAAACTGAGGCTGTTCGGGATCATCTACATGCTCAATCGCTCGATCAATCGTGGAAGTGGGATCAATCTTCTGCTCCTTCCCGTTTTGCGATTTCCGTTTTTCATCCGCACTCAAAAATTTAAACGGATTCGGAATCTGCAATGACCAGAATTTCAGAATTTTGCTGGCCGAATTTTCGCGCAAAACCTTACCGAGACCGTCGAGATTAATAATTCCAGCCCCAACTTTGCTGTAAAACTCATCCTTAGTGGTACACTCATAGGCCGGCAGAACCTTACGGAAAATCCGAGCACGAGAACTAGTCGGAATACCGAAGTCACGCATACGAGCTTCAAACTGCTCTCGGCCTGTATTGATGTTGTTGAGTTTCTCCTTCTTCAGGAAGCTGATGATACACTGCTTGGCTTTCGTGGTAGCCACATGATCCAGCCAGTCCGCTTTCGGCCGTACATTCTGCGAGGTAATAATCTCTATCTGGTCCCCACTCTGAATAGGCGTAAAAATGGACTCGATCTTGTGATTAATCTTAGCTCCGATCGCACTATTACCGATATTGGTATGGATATCATACGCAAAATCAAGCGCTGTGGCCCCTTGAGGTAGGGTACGGGATTCACCTTTCGGCGTAAAGACAACAATCTCGTTGGTATAAAGACTCAATTTGAAATTGTCGAGGAACTCTACCGCATTTTCCGTCGGGCTGTTCAACGCCTCACGGACCTGTTTGATCCAGCGATCGAATTCTCCCTCATCACGACCTTCTGCGTCACTGCTCTTATATTTCCAGTGCGCCGCAAAACCGCGTTCGGCAATCTCCTCCATCCGCTGCGATCGAATCTGAACTTCGACCCAAACGCCATCAGGCCCCATCACTGTCGAATGGAGAGCCTCATAACCATTGGCTTTGGGTATATTGACCCAATCACGCAAACGATCCGGCTTGGGTTTGTAAATATCGGTCACCAGTGAATAGATGTGCCAACACTGAGCCTTTTCCGGAATCATCGGAGAGGGTTTGAACACAATCCGAATCGCAAACAGATCATAGACCTCTTCAAATGGGATCTGCTTACGCTGCATCTTCGACCAGATCGAATAAACAGATTTAACCCGTCCCGAAATTTCAAAATCGATGCGATTCTCCTTCAGTGCCTCGATCAACGGAGCATTGAACTTTTCAATAAATTTGGTTCGATCTGGCTCCGTCTCCTGAATTTTTTGCTCGATCTGCCGGTACTCTTCGGGGAAACGATATTTGAGCGTCAAATCCTCCAACTCACTCTTGATCGCATACAACCCCAAACGATGAGCCAACGGAGCAAACAGATAGATCGTCTCGCTGGTGATCTTCATCTGTTTGTGTGGAGGCATACTGCCCAGTGTACGCATATTGTGCAGACGGTCCGCAATCTTAATCAAAATCACCCGAACATCATCTGACAATGTCAGTAACACTTTTCGGAAATTAGCCGCCTGCTCCGACGCCTCTGTTTTGAATACCCCGGACATCTTGGTCAATCCATCCACCATCTGAGCCACTTTGGGCCCAAACATCGATTGAATATCTTCCACCGTATAGTCCGTATCTTCAACTACATCGTGCAACAGAGCCGCCATGACCGATTTGACGCCCAGGCCTATCTCGTCCACCACGATCATCGCTACGGAGATCGGGTGCATGATATAGGGTTCACCGGAGCGACGGCGCACACCGGCGTGAGCCTCTTTCGCCAAAAAGAATGCACGCTTGATCCGATCTGCATCCTCCTGGGTCTTGCAGATCTTTGCACAATGCTCCATCAGGCGATCGAACGCCGCATCGACCATCTGTTCATCTTCCGGACTGTACCCCATATCCGTACTGTTTTAAATCTTCAATTCCGAAAATTATCCGGCTGCCAAAGCCTCACGTACTTTGGTCTCGATCTCTTCTCGCAAAGCATCATTGCCTTTCAGCAACTCTTTAACCGCATCACGTCCCTGACCCAGTTTCTGATCACCGTACGAGAACCAAGATCCGCTCTTCTTAATGATTCCCTTATCAACACCCAAATCGATGATCTCTCCAATTTTCGAGATACCTTCACCGAACATAATATCAAACTCTGCACGGCGGAATGGGGGAGCCAACTTGTTTTTCACAATTTTGACTTTGGCACGAGCACCAAGCTGTTCCTCGCCATCCTTAATTACAGATGCCTTGCGAATATCGATACGGATGCTGGCGTAAAACTTCAACGCATTACCACCTGTGGTAGTCTCTGGGTTACCGTACACCACACCGATCTTGTCACGCAGCTGGTTGATGAAGATACATACCGTACCCGTTTTGCTGATGCTGGCTGTCAACTTACGCAATGCCTGAGACATCAAACGAGCTTGCAAACCCATCTTCGCTTCACCCATTTCGCCCTCAATTTCAGCTTTCGGGGTCAAAGCGGCCACAGAGTCAATCACCACGATATCGATTGCACTGGAACGGATCAGATGGTCCGCAATTTCCAAAGCTTGCTCACCATTATCGGGTTGTGAAATCAACAACTCATCAATATCTACCCCCAATTTCTGGGCATAGGTGCTGTCAAAAGCATGTTCCGCATCAATAAAGGCGGCAATACCTCCAGCTTTCTGAGCCTCAGCAATCGCGTGAATCGCCAATGTGGTTTTACCTGAAGACTCCGGACCAAAAATCTCGATCACGCGCCCTTTGGGATATCCTCCAATACCAAGCGCCTGATCCAGCGTAATCGATCCAGTCGGAATCACGGGAACAGACTCAACAGCCTTGCTGCTCATCTTCATGATTGCGCCTTTGCCAAAATCCTTTTCGATCTTGTCCATTACGGCGCTGAGAACCTTGAGTTTCTCGGGATTTACCTGACTTTTATCTGCCATAAATCACTGTTTCTGTATAAAATTACTTTTGATAAGCCTCCACAATCTGAGTGAAGTGCTCTTTCGTATTTACTTTTTCAAATATTTTCTCGATGACTCCCTGTTCGTCAATAACAAAGGTCGTACGCAAAATTCCCATCGACACACGTCCCATGAACTTTTTCTCACCATAAACCCCGTATGCCGTAGCAATACTTTTGTCCGTATCCGCCAACAAAGTAAAATTGAGCGAATGTTTGGCAATAAAGTTCATATGAGACTTAGCGCTATCCGGGCTTACTCCAACTATTTCAAACCCCATCCGCTGCAGTTCATCCCGTCCATCTCGCAAACTGCATGCTTCCGCCGTACAACCTGGAGTATTGTCCTTGGGATAGAAATAGAGAATCACTTTCTTGCCCCGAAAATCAGACAACGAAACTGAATCACCATTTTGATTCACCCCGGTAAACTGCGGAGCAATATCACCTACTTTAAGTTGTGTCATAGTACACCTACTAGTTTTTACGCGGTTCTACAATTCGTAAAAGGACATATACTTTGTAAAGATACGAAAAACCCTGAAAAGACAAAAAGTTTTCCCGGTCAAAACAAGCCCGGAAAAACTTTCTATCATTAAGGTTTCAAACTAAGTCAGCTCTTTATTTGGCAAGAACCCGCTTTTCAATCTCTTCGATCTGATGACGGAACACCTTGTCCGTCTCAATCAAATTGGAAATCGCCTTGCATGCATGCAAAACAGTCGCATGATTCTTACCACCGATCGATGCTCCAATGACTGTCAGCGGAGCCTTCGTATGCTGTTTACTTAAATACATGGCGATTTGACGGGCCTGAGCCACCTCACGAGTTCGACGAGGCGAATTGAACTTCTCTTCACTCAAATCCAAATACTCACAAACCACCTTACGAATATGATCGATTGTAATCTCTTTTTGAGTGAACTGCACATACACCTTCAGAATCTCTTTGGCCAACGAAACCGTCACCTTCTTACCCAGGAACGACGCATTAGCAACCAATGACGAGAGGGCGCCCTCAATTTCACGTACATTTGCATTGATATTGTTCGCCAGGAAATCGACCACCTCATCCGATACCTCGGCACCCAAACGATACGCCTTGTTACGGATAATCTTAACCTTCGTATCAAAATCAGGTAGCATCAACTGAGCCGACAAACCCCATTTGAAACGAGTCAACAGACGTTGCTCAATATCCTTCAACTCCACAGGAGGTTTATCCGAAGTCAAGACGAGCTGTTTCCCTGAAAGATGCAAATGGTTGAAAATATTAAAGAAGGCATTCTGAGTCTTCACCTTACCGGCCAACTCCTGAATATCATCGATAATCAACATATCAAGCATCTGATAGAAGTTGATAAAATCGTTGATCTCACCGGAACGCACCGCATTGGTAAACTGTGCCTGAAATTTGTTCATCGACACATAAAGTACCTGCATTGAAGGACGACGTTGTTTGGCCTCCATACCGATCGCCTGAGCAATGTGCGTTTTACCCAACCCTGGATCACCATATATATATAAGGGGTTGAATGGGGTGGTACCCGGACTAACAGCTACCGAAACCCCCGCAGACCTGCACAATCGGTTACACTCTCCCTCAACAAAAGTATCAAACGTGTAATTCGGATTAAGCTGAGGATCGATTACCAATTTGCGAATACCGGGAATCACAAACGGATTTTTTATATTTGCCGTATCGGTCCGTGCAGCAAAGGTGTTGATAGCAGTCATATCTGCCTCGGAGGCAACAACTGGCGCCGGCTGTTCCGATTGGGGAACCGCATAGCGCAAACGAGCCTTCAAACCGAATTGCTGATGAATGATCGGTGTCAACAACTTGATGAAGTGTTTTTCTATATAATATACGTAGCTTTCGTTCGGAACGCGCAACTTAAGCGTCGTACCGTCGAAATCAAGAGGGACTATCGGCTTGAACCATTTGGAAAACTCCTCATTGGAGGTCTGCTCTTTAATTTGGGACAAGCAAGTTTGCCACACCTCTCTATAGGTCTGGTTATTAACGATCATTATCAGAGTGGATTATTTCGATTTGCTTAAGCAAAATTGTAAATAACAATGTGAAAAAAAAACCACATACTATATTGTTTATTTAACTTAAATTTATATAGAAAAATAAGGGATACAATAGGGTCGGTTTTTAACCGTTTGATATAGAGTATTCAGAAAATAATTCTTATTTTTGTCTATAAGTTTTTTCGACTCTAATTTCAAGATAGTATAAACAAAACACATAAAACGATGGACACAAATTTGGACCAGATCGTGCTTGAAAAAGCCCAAAAGTGGCTGACTGGCAACTATGACGAAAAGACCAAACAACAGGTTAAACACCTGATTGACAACGATAAAAAGGAATTAACCGAGAGTTTTTATAAAGACCTCGAATTCGGAACCGGAGGCTTGCGCGGCATTATGGGTGTCGGTACCAACCGCATGAATATCTACACAGTAGGTATGGCAACCCAAGGGTTGGCCAACTATCTGAAAAAGGCCTTCCCAAATGAAAAAATCAAAGTGGCAATCGGCCATGATAGCCGTAACAATAGCCGCCTTTTTTCAGAACATACTGCCTCTATTTTTGCCGCAAATGGATTCAAAGTATATCTGTTTGACTCTTTGCGTCCAACACCGGAATTAAGTTTCGCAATCCGTCAATTGGGATGCCAGAGCGGGGTAGTCATTACCGCCTCTCACAACCCCAAAGAGTATAACGGATACAAAGCTTATTGGGCTGATGGAGCTCAAGTCACTCCGCCACATGACAAAAACATCATCGCAGAGGTACAAAAAATTACTTCTCCTGACGAAGTTCTCACCACAACCAGCAAAGAGAACATCACCATCCTCGGTGAAGAGTTCGACAACCTGTACCTCGACACCATTCACAGCCTTTCATTGTCACCAGAAGCCATTGAGGCCAATAGCGACATGAAAATCGTCTATACTCCTTTGCACGGTTCCGGTGTTATTTTAGTACCTGCATCATTGCGTAAATTTGGCTTCCATAATATTATTACGGTCAAAGAGCAAAACATCTCCGATGGCAATTTCCCGACAGTTGCATCGCCAAACCCTGAAGAGCGTGCAACGATGAAAATGGCCATTGATTTGGCAGCCAAAGAGAAAGCCGACTTGGTATTGGCTACCGACCCCGATGCAGACCGTATTGGTGTAGCTCTGCCCAACGAAAAGGGCGATTACGTCCTGCTCAATGGCAATCAGACCTGTACTCTTTTGGCGTACTACCTGATGCGTCGCTGGAGCGAACTCAACAAATTAAACGGCAAACAATTCGTCATCAAAACCATCGTAACAACCGGTTTGATCAATCAGGTTGCCGAATCCTATGGCGTTCAATGTTTTGAATGCTTGACAGGCTTTAAATACATAGCCGAAATCATTCGCAATCTTGAAGGAAAAATGCAATATATCGGCGGCGGTGAAGAGAGTTTCGGTTTCTTAGCCGGTGATTTTGTACGCGATAAAGATGCGGTAAGCGCCTGCTCTTTGGCTGCTGAAGCAGCTGCTTGGGCCAAAAGCCAAGGCATGACCTTATACGACCTTCTCAAAGAGATTTATGTTAAATACGGTTTCTATAAGGAGGCTATGATCTACATCGTTCGCCAAGGCAAAGAGGGTGCAGAAGAGATCAAAAAAATGATGGATGAATTCCGTGCAAATCCTCCTAAAACTATAGGTGGATCACCGATCGTTACCATCAAAGACTATCTCTCTTCAGAAGCTCTCGATGTGCAGACTGGAAATCGTGCACCAATTGAGATGGAAAAATCGAATGTATTACAATTCTTCACTGAAGACAACACGATCGTCTCCATTCGTCCATCTGGTACCGAACCTAAAATCAAATTTTATTTCGGAGTTCGAGAAGAGTTGCCTTCGAAAGAGCAGTTTTATGCAGTACAACAAAAACTCGACGACAAATTACAAACTCTCGAGACCGAATTAACTAAATAATAACCGATATGGCTTCAATTTTCACACGAATCATCAAAGGAGAGATTCCGTGCTACAAGGTAGCCGAGGATGATCGTTATTTTGCCTTTTTGGATATCAATCCACTAGCTAAAGGCCATACATTAGTTGTCCCCAAACAAGAGACCGACTACATTTTCGATCTGGACGACGACACGCTAGCAGGCATGATGGTGTTTGCAAAAAAAATAGCGAAGCAAATAGGAGAGAAAATAGCGTGCAAACGCGTAGCAGTAGTAGTGCTTGGTATGGAGGTTCCGCATGCACATATACACCTTATTCCTATAAATAGTGAAAGTGATGTAGATTTCCATAAAGAAAAACTACAATTGTCACCGGAAGAATTCTCTCAAATTTCTGAGATGATTAAACTATAAATCAGACTTTTAACTAAACGAAGGCGCTCTCAAAAGGAGCGCTTTTTTATTTAACATAATTATATTCCGATAAAATTCATATAAATGAAGTATTCGTAACGAGGTAGGGGATACCAAAATCTCTGTCAAAATATTCTATTTGTAAATTATTTTATTCACATTTGTATACATATCATATGTAAATTGACTCTGTTTTATTACTTTTGTAATAATCATCTATAATCTAATTGTTTTTGTCCAATTTTACATTTTGCAAATATATATTTCTCGCACATAAATTCCAATCAACAACAATCTATAACAATCATTGTATTTGCATTATACAATATACTAATAATCAATCATATAAACTGATTAAACTGAAGTTTTAATCGCCATTAATTATTATATGAAGAATGGTTAATGTCAGGTAAACACACAATAATATATTTGCAAACATTTAATGATATAATTATAAGTAAATTATAGTAATTTATATTCACATTTACTTTATATAGATAAAACCATGAAGCTTAGAACAGATGTGGCTCGTTATATGTGTTACATTTGTAAATAGTTTAATTAAGCATTTCATTTGTTACATGTGAAATTTATACCTTGTGTTTTGTTAATATATTGTTTATATTTGTAAAAATTATCTAATATGAAGGATCGACTACAAAAGTTCCTAAATTACGAAGGTCTCTCAAGATCAAACTTCGCTCAAATTATGGGAGTGCAGCAATCAAGCATTACCCATATTCTAAGTGGACGTAATAAACCTAGTTTTGACTTCATTGAAAAAATGCTCCAGCGTTTCCCTAAAATTGCCCCCGATTGGCTGATTATGGGAAAAGGCCCCATGTATCGAACCAACGAATCATCTTCCAACCCTCAGTCCAAACAAGAGATCTTGATACATCAACCGACCATACCTCAATTGGAAAATCCCAATCAAGATACCTCAAACATACCACAACAGACTATACCTAATTCCTCCGCAAATACAACAGAAACTCTGTTCAATTCATTTCAGACAACTTCTCAAGAATCGCTTATAATGCCCGAACCTAACCATTCGTCCAGTATATCCGATTCTCAGTCGATAATTTCTGAGCATGGCAAACACCCTGACATCAATCTTACAGCTCAAGCCTCCGGTTTAACGGCAACCAATCAGTCCACAGAAAAAAGATCTGAGAACTCTGATCAACACAATCAAAATTTATCATCAGACCAACATACGTCACAGGGTAATTCAAAAACGTTTCAGAATATCGACACAAAGAACAATCAAAGTTCATCCGACATTGAAAAAATCATCATTCTATTCAAAAACAAAACATTCATTACATACACACCGGAAGAATAATCCTGAAACCAGTCATATAAATTAGTTCAATTTATCCCTTAATAAATGAATTATAATTTATATTATGTTAAATAATATAAATCATTAATAATACAAAATCTGATAACCACTATCACGGTTCAAGATCAATCTAAAGAATAATTAATTCCTGCATTACTAAAACCACACTACACACTATCACCTCAAAATATCTATATTTTGAGGTTAAGCAATCAATGAGTACCTTAGCGTGAGAAATATTGCTTCTCAATATGAAAATTTTTCAGATCACACTATTTACTATATTGTTCTGCTTTACAACAAGTTGTCAACAACACAAGGTAGATCATAGACCAACCATTTCTGTCAGTATTGCTCCATTGGCCTTTTTGACTGAACAGATAGTCGATTCAGATTTTGTAATCAATACTTTGGTCCCTTCAGGTGCAAATGTTGAAACTTATGAGCCTACCCCAACTCAAATGAGGCAAGTTGCTCAATCTCAATTTTATATTAGCACAGGACTTTTGGATTTTGAGCAACAGCTAAACAATTCCATACAACACAATATGCCTAATGTGCGAAACATAAATGTTTCTAAGGGTGTTAGTTTAATTACTGGACACGCTCATCGCCATTCTGAAAAGCATCATCATTCAATCTCTGAATCTAACGCTGTCGATACTACTCATGAGCAATTCAGAGAGAGTTCAATGACTGCTCAAACGTCTATTACAGGGATTGACCCTCATATATGGAATTCTCCACGATCAGCCAAAGTAATAGCTAAAAACATTTACGACGGTCTGACAGCACTCTATCCAGACTCTGTTCGATACAAAATAAATTATGAAAAACTAATCTCACGTTTGGATTCTTTAGACTATGCTTTAAACGAAATGTTTCAAACTGGTAATACTGCTTTTATCATATACCATCCAGCACTTACTTATTTAGCTCGAGATTACAATCTGCGCCAAATTTCACTCGAAAAAGAAGGGAAAGAGCCCTCTGCAGAATACCTCAAACAATTAATCGATACCGTTAAAAAATTAAATATCAATCAAATATTCTATCAACAACAATTTAGTCGCAGCAGTGTAGAGGCGCTATCAAATGAATTAGACATACCTGCAATTCCATTTGATCCGCTTGCGCTAAACCTGATCCAAAACACCTTGAATATTTGTACTCAAATCGCACATCCATGAGTAACAGTTTGATCTCCATACAACATGTCTCCGTCAGTTACGATGGACGAACCAATGCTATCGAAGAGGTTAATTTAGAGATCTATCCTCAGGATTTTATAGGCATTATAGGCCCCAATGGTGGAGGGAAAACCACACTTGTTAAAGCCATACTCAAAGCAATCCCCTACTCTGGTGAGATCATTTATGCTCCTGAAATTGAAAATAATGGACACCGTGCGATTGGATATATGCCTCAAGTATCCGACATCGACAAATCCTTTCCAATCTCAGTTAAAGAGGTAGTATTATCGGGCCTGCAAGCGCAAAAACGCTTCTTTGGCAGATATACCACAAAAGACAAAACAAAGGCTTTGCATTTGCTTGATTTATGCGGAATTGCATCAATCGCAGAACGCCCTATTGGCGAATTGTCTGGAGGTCAGCTACAACGTACTTTGCTTTGCAGGGCTTTAATTGCTGATCCTAAAGTGCTGATTCTTGATGAACCTGCCAATTTTGTTGACAACAAATTCGAGAAAGAGCTATATACCATTCTGCGTCAACTGAATAATAAAATGGCTATCGTCATGGTGTCACACGATTTGGGCACGATTACTTCGTATGTAAAATCTATTGTCTGTGTCAATCGGCATGTCCATAGACACAACTCCAATATTATTACGCCAGAACAGTTACACAATTACGACTGCCCTATTCAACTCCTTTCGCACGGAACTGTTCCTCACACCATTCTCGAAACTCACGAACAATAAGCAAAAACTACACGGCTTTATACATTATAGTAAATCTATCATTCACTCGTAAAAAATCTACGAATTACAAATTAGATTCAGCATTACACTCATTATAAATAAGTTGACAAGCCCATAAATAAAATCGGCTTTGCATAATATGCAAAGCCGATAACTTTGAAATGAGTGCAATACTCTATTTGCAAATATCACTTAATTTACGGAACAAACCATCTACACCGCTCATCATATCACGACGCACTTGTGCATAATGTTTGCGAACCAAACTTTTATTCTGTTTGTCAGCAGGATGGTTAACCTGATCGTATAATTTGTTACGCATAGCCACAGCCTCTTCAATTACAGCAACAATAGCATCGCGTTTCTCGCCATTGAAGTACAAAGCCATATAGCCATCCGAAATTACTTCGCTAACCAGATAGTCTATTTCGTTTTTAATTCTTCTAATACTTGCCATAACAATTAGATTTTGATTTTGAGCAAAGATAATAAAAGTTGTGAAACAATAAGCGCTATAGTCAATTTTCAAACGGGTGATCTTCTAACTCTCTATAGCCTTCACCAATAAAGTCAGCCAAATCTCCGGCATTCATCCCCTCTTGACCATAATAATCAGCTGCTTTATCACCAGCCACTCCATGCAGATAAACGCCTAAAATAGCCGCTTCCAAAGCGTTGTAACCACGAGCTCGCAAGCCTGTAATTAATCCAGTCAAAACATCTCCGCTACCACCTTTGGCCATACCGGCATTTCCTGTCGAGTTAAAATAGCAGGTACCCTTCGGAGTACAAATCATCGTATGCGCCCCCTTCACCACTACAATCGACATCAGACGACGAGCCAACTCCTGCACCTTTTCGTTGCGTTGTTGATCCGATGTCCAATCGCCAATCAAGCGGCTCAATTCACCCAAATGAGGCGTTAAAATCGAACCCGCAGGTACTTGAACCAGTAAATCAGGATACTCAGCCAAGAGATTCAGCGCATCTGCATCCAGAATCAATGGTTTGCCGCATTGCAACACGGCTCGCAACCCCTCTACACTTTCGGCGTGACGTCCGAGTCCAGGGCCTATGCCAATAGCAGTATAGCGTTCCATCAATGCTGGCAATTGGGTAAACCATGCCCTTGGATCACAACTGACCATCGCTGCAGGATAATTGGCCTGTACGGCAATACGCTCCTCACGAGGCAGATGCACAGTTACCAATCCACATCCCGAACGAAGTGCACCACCAGTAGCCAAAACAGCTGCTCCAACCATTCCTTCAGATCCACAAATCAATAAAGCATGGCCAAAACACCCCTTATGGCCAAAACGGGGACGGGACAAGATAATATTTCGAACCTGCTCCTCATCCACATATACATACGGAGAGGCCGCCTGATCAATAAAGGTCTTTGAAAGACCGATTGGCAGAACTTCTAACTGTCCGACAGCCTCACCCGCTTCGGGCAACAATAAGGCCAATTTTGGGAATTCAAGGGTTAGCGTAACCGAAGCATGTACCATGATCCGATCGGCCGTATTTCCATATTCCGTCAACATTCCGGAGGGGATATCGATTGAGACAACGCGACATCCAGATTCATTGATCCGTTCAATGGCCTCAGCTACCTCGCCATGTACCTCGCCTCGGACACCTATACCCAGTAAGGCATCCACAATCACCACCTCCGGGTCAATGTCAAAATCCAGTCCCTGACTCACCGGAATCTCAGCAGGTAAACGCTCCAAGTTTTGGCGACACTGTTCCGACAGCTGTTCAGGTTCAAAAATCAGGGCTACCCGGCAATCAAACCCAGCCCCATGCAACATACGAGCAACAGCCAAACCATCGCCTCCATTAGCGCCCTTTCGCCGACAAGGCTGCCGCAGTACAGTGCATCGCTAAGCACGCCAAAAGCCTCCCTGTCGAGGGAGGTGGATGCAAGTGTAACGAGCAGACGGAGGGAGTAAACCGTGGCTTCGCTGTTTACGACAACCCCTCAGTCAATACGCCTTGCGGCGTATTGCCAGCTCCCCCGCAAGCGGTGGCGCCTTTGGAAAGCCGAATATAAGCTTATATATCTGCACCAAAAGCTGTCCCCGCGTGCGGGGAAAGTGGCGCGGCGCAAGCCGTGACGAAAGGGGAATGGCTAAATTGAGCCAATTTATTTCCCCTACTTTTTCGTCTTTGGCGTGAATATTGCCGCATTGAGTGCGCCGAAAACTATTGCCGCGGCAACACCGCCGGCGGTGGCCCTTATGCCGCCGGTGAACGCGCCCATAAGCCCATCCTCCATCGCGCCGTCTATCGCGCCCTTGCCGAGCGCGTAGCCAAAGCCCGTAAGCGGCGTCGTAGCCCCCGCGCCCGCCAGGCGCACCAGCGGCTCATATAGCCCAAGCCCCGTAAGTACCACGCCGCTCACAACGAACAGCACCAGCACCCTTGCGCTGGTGAGGCGCGTAAGGCTTATCAAAAGCTGGCCTATTACGCATATCGCCCCGCCTATAATAAACGCATAAATGTATGCGGAAAGCTCCATCGCTTATCTCCTTTCTATCACCACGCCGTGCGCTATGCCCGGTATGCTTTCGCCCTGCAACCCCGCCGTGGGGCTCATCAGCGCGCCCGTGGCCATGAACAATATTCTATTGTATTCGCCCGCATCCATGCGCGGCAGTATATATCCATTCATTGTAACTGCGCTGCACCCGCAGCCGCTGCCGCCGCACACAGCGTTCTGTTCGGCGGAAAATATTATATTGCCGCAGTCAAGGTGCCGCGTTCCGGCGTCTATACCGGCATCGTTGAGCAGCATAAGGAAAAGCTCGCTGCCGAAGGAGCCGAGATCGCCCGTGATTATCAAATCATAATCCTCAACCGTGCGCCCCGTATCGAACAAGTGGCGTTTTAGCGTATCCGCCGCCGCGGGAGCCATTGCCGCGCCCATGTTCGCCGCATCCGTTATGCCAAGGTCAACAACCCTGCCTATCACCCCGCCCGCTATGCATACGCTTGAAAGCGAGCCTTTGTCCGTGCAGCCGCTGCCGCTCAAAAGCGCGCAGCCCGCGCCGGTTACGGTGCGCTGGCTTGTGGGCACGGCCTGCGAGCCCATCTCCAGCGGTAATCTGTACTGCCGCTCCGCCGTGGAAAAATGGCTGCTTGCGGCGCAGGCTACTCTGTCCGCAAAGCCGCCGTCTATAAGCATGGAGCCTATCAGCATTCCTTCGGCCATTGTGGAACACGCGCCGTAAAGCCCAAGGAACGGTATTTCAAGCTCCCTTGCCGCAAAGTTGGCCGATATTATCTGGTTCAGCAGATCTCCGCCCAGCAATATGTCCACCTGCATTGGCGTAAGGCCGCCCTTTTCAACGGCTGTACGCACCGCATGTTCAAACATTTTTCTTTCGGCCTTTTCCCATGTACCCTCGCCCCAGGTGTCGTCGTCAAGGGCAATGTCGAAATAGCTGCCGAGCGGGCCTTTCGCTTCCACGTCGCCAACTATCGTTCCGCCCGAAATTATGCGCGGCGGGTCGGCAAAGAAAACGGTTGATTTACCTTTGCATTTTGTACGCATACGCCTATCCCTCCGCTAAAACCGGCCCGTTATAAGGCAGGTTATTATGCCCACTATAACGCTTGCGCTTATTCCGTAAACAAGCACCGGCCCCGCTATCGAAAAAAGCTTGGCGCCAAGGCCAAGCACATAGCCTTCCCGTTTGAACTCCATCGCGGGGGACACTATTGAATTGGCAAAGCCGGTTATGGGCACCACGCTGCCAGCGCCCGCCCACGCGCCTATTTTATCGTATATGCCAACACCCGTAAGCGTTGCCCCTATAAACACCAGCACTATCGCCGTAAATGCGGCGACGTTCGATTCGCTGTAATTTAGCGTAAGCTTTGCAAAATCGTGTATAAGCTGCCCTATGCAGCACATTATTCCGCCGGACACAAAAGCGCGGATGCATTGGGAAAGCGTTTTGCTTTTGGGCATCCGCTCGTTAACGCGCCGCTGATAATCCTTCTCCTTCGCCGAAGGTATACGTTCGTTCTTCATTCTTAGCCTCCTTCTGCCGTAACGCCGAACTCATATAAGGAGTATTGGCATTATGGGGAAGGATTATGCCCGATGGGTTATGCGCCGCATCATTTGATTTATTGAATCGTAATCGCCATAGAACGAATTTATGCTTGCCGTTATCATTTCTTCAGCCGAAACGGATGAAAAATCCACTTCCCAGCCCAATCTCGCAGCAAGTATCTCTATAAACGCTCTTTGTGTTCTTCCGTTGCCTTCTCTAAAAGGATGTATAGCGTTCAATTCCGAAAGATAGTAAGCTAATTCCAAATAAATCGAATCTTGCTGCATCATAGCCGGGATATTCATATTAAGTTTTTGGAACAACTCATCGAGTTGTAAATCTATGTATTGAAATGAGCAGAAGCTTGAACCTTTTGAAATGTTCACCGTTCTTGTTTTCCCTGCCCATTCGTATATATCTTGGAATATGTGGTAATGCAGTGCTTTATAATACCCAGCGTTTAGCTCTCCGTTGGGAGGCTCAAGTTTTAGTTCCAATATTCTTATTGCCGTTATATTCCGCTCCGCTTCAATAAGTTTTGAAGCATCTTTTATATTCAGCTTATTTTTAAGTACTTTAGATTCGGGGTAGCAATATGTTGAATCATGTTCATATTCATAATCGCGCATATTGCTTCCCCTATTTCACCGTATATTGATCAACAAGTTCCTTTATGGCATTTGAGGTCGACTGGCGTCCGCTTGCGCAGTCCTGCACCCGCTTCAGCTCGCTTTCGCTCAGTTTCATTCCCTCCATGGCCATTGTCGATGCTACCTGGGCAACATATTTGTAATCGTTCTGCATACTTTTGCTCCCTTCACATTGATATTATATCATATTTCCGGCAGTATCAAAAGCATCGGCATCCCCGTTTTTCCGTCTTTCCCCCGCCCGTTTTTCCCTGTCGTTCGGCAGGCCGGTGCCGCCTGGAGATATCAGCTCATGCGGCGGGCGGGTGAAGCAGGGGCGCGTATCAGCGGCGCGTTCCATATGCATCCGCCTTTACGAACCGCGCGCCTGCAAGCCGGTTTTCCCCCGGCGGGGATACGAACGCAAAGTACAGCACCGCGCACAGCGCCGCGCACGCCAGCACGCTCAGCGCGATAAGCAGCAGTTTTTTCGTTTTCATATATCAAAAAAGCCCTTCCGTTTTTTGCTTATTATCTGCGGAAGGGCCGATATATATGCTTTTGTGCTTAAAAATCGAAGCCGAAGCCTATGCCGCGCACGTCCGCGGCCTTTTCGGAAAGCTTGGCTATGGGGAAATCGTTCATGCCGGCAACGAAGTTTTTGCTGTCCCCGCCCTCAAACAGGGCGTTTTTTGAAAAATACCATGCGCCGATAAACCTGCCGCTTTTGTCATAAAATCCGGCGAATATCATGTTTGCCGCGCATGCACGCCCCTCTTGGCAGGTCAGCCTGCCCGAAAGCGTTGTTACGGAAGGATAATTGTCCGCAATGTACAAATTGTCCACCGTTATGCGCGCGCCGCGCTCGTCCCGCTTTTCGGCGGTAATGAAAGCATCAAGCGTTATCGTTTCCCCTGCGGGTATTGTCGTTTCGCCAAGCCAGCGGGCGATATATCCCGTCTCCCCCGGCAGCAGCACGATATAATCGCTCAGTTCCGGCACAAATTCCACCGTTTCGCTTGCACCTGCGGCTGTAATAGTAAGCTTCACATTTGAAACGGCTATCGGGCAATCCCCGTCGTTTTGGTATTCCACCGCGGCGTAAAGCCTTGCCGTGTCCCCATCAGCATATGAATACGCCGCCGTAGCGGTAACGCGCGCCACAGCATTAGTGCCGTATGCGGCTGCATCGGGCGCAGCCGTGCCTTCCGGCGCGGCAGTGGCAGCCGCATCCGCAAGGGCAGGCGTTTCGTCCTTCGCCCCGCAGGCGGAAAGAATAAATATTGCCATAAGCGCGGCAAGGGCCGCAATGGTCTGCAAAAAAAACTTTTTCATATCTAAAATTATAACACAGCATGAACAAAATGCAAAAGCACATTTAACGAATTTGCATTACGGTAATAATATGCTAAAATATAGGCGGAAGCATAGGCCTCGGCCTTAAATTTAGATCACAACAAACAAGGAGGACTTACTTATGAAAAAGACGGTAAAAGACGTTGATGTGCGCTCCAGGCGCGTGCTTGTGCGCGTGGACTACAATGTTCCGCTTGATGCACAGGGGAACGTGAGCGACGATAAGCGCATAACCGCCAGCCTGCCTACGATAAACTATCTGCTTGAGCAGGGCGCGCGGATAATACTCTGCTCGCATCTCGGCCGCCCCAAGGGCGAAGTGAAGAAGGAGTTTTCCCTTGCGCCGGTGGCAAAGCGGCTAAAGGAGCTGCTGCCGGGCGTGAACATATATTTTGCGTCCGACTGCATAGGCGAAGAGGCGCAGCAGAAGGCCGCCGCGCTGAAGGATGGCGAGATACTGCTGCTTGAAAACCTCCGTTTCCATAAGGAGGAGGAGAAGAACGACCCCGAATTTGCCAAAAAGCTGGCCTCCCTTGCGGAAATATATGTAAGCGACGCCTTCGGCACAGTGCACCGCGCCCATGCTTCCACGGCGGGCGTTGCGGCGTATCTGCCGGCGGTGGCGGGCTTCCTTATCGGCAAGGAGCTGAGCATAATGGGCGGCGCGCTTGAAAACCCGGAAAGGCCGTTCGTGGCGATACTTGGCGGCGCAAAGGTCGCGGACAAGATAGGCGTTATAACCAACCTGCTCAATAAGTGCGACACGCTGCTTATAGGCGGCGGCATGGCATACACATTCTTCAAGGCCATGGGTTACGAAATAGGCGATTCCCTGCTGGATGCGGAAAGCATAGACTTAGCCAAGCAGCTTATGGAAACCGCAAAGGAAAAGGGAGTTAAGCTGCTGCTGCCCGTTGATACGGTGGTTGCCAAAGCATTTGCCGCCGATGCGGAGCACATGACCGTTGCTTCAAACGCCATACCCGCGGGCTGGCAGGGGCTTGACATAGGCGAAAAGACGCGCGAGCTGTTCGCCGCTGAAATAAAGAACGCAAAAACCGTTATTTGGAACGGGCCAATGGGCGTGTTTGAATTCCCCGAATTTGCCAAGGGTACCGAAGCCGTGGCAAAGGCCTGCGCAGAGTGCGGCGGCACCACCATAATAGGCGGCGGCGACAGCGCAAGCGCCGTGAAGAAGCTTGGCTATGCGGACAAGATGACCCATATTTCCACCGGCGGCGGCGCAAGCCTTGAATTTCTGGAAGGTAAAGTTCTGCCCGGCGTAGCCGCGCTGAACGACAAATAAGTTTATTGAAAGGTAGGCTCAATTTTATGAGAAAGCCGATAATAGCCGGAAACTGGAAAATGAACATGACGCCGAGCGAAACGGCGAAGCTGATAGGCGAACTTAAGCCGCTGATTGCAAACGAAGCGTGCGACGTGGTGGTCTGCCCGCCCGCGTGCTGCCTTGCCGCGGCAAAGGACGCGCTTTGCGGGAGCGAAATTCGCCTTGGCGCGCAGAACGTGCATTGGGAAAAGAGCGGCGCATACACCGGCGAGGTAAGCACAGCCATGCTGA